>Ga0268265_10000091_pt1 | contig 115237 bp, 98 predicted proteins | sample KBSSwiS52_FD_190355 | JGI IMG/M metagenome (GOLD analysis project Ga0268265, IMG submission 190355) | Switchgrass rhizosphere microbial communities from Kellogg Biological Station, Michigan, USA - KBS Switchgrass S5-2 (SPAdes) (version 2) | ecosystem: Host-associated > Plants > Roots >... | reverse complement strand
TGCCGCCCTGAACGGCGAGGCAGCCATCGGCCGTGGCGCTGGTCAGCGTCGCGTTGCCGCCGACGCCCAGCACGATGTTGGCGTTGGCGACGAGGTTCGTCGCGACAAGGCCGCCGCCGATGTTGCCGCCGATGCCGCCGAAGGCATCGGCTGAGTCGATCTGCGTATCGCCCGCCGTGATCAGGACGATATTGCCCGCGCGGGCGGGGTTCGCGCCGGTCGTTACGATCCTGCCGAGTAGCGCGTCGTGCGCGTTGACGGCGAAGTCGCCGCCGGCTTCGCCGTCTGTGAGCGTGACTGTACCGTCGCTGGACAGCACCGTCGAGGTGCCGGAGGTGACCGTGCCGAGCGTCAGTCCGCTCAGACCCGCACTGATCTGGATCGACCGGACGGCGGTGGCGGTATTGCCGAGTGTGGCGCCTCCCGAATTCGTATTGATGAACCCGCGCGCATCCAACGAACCGAAGGTCAGCGCCCCGGTGACGTCGCCGCCGATGTCGCGGCGGGCAGTCGCGCTGGCGATCAAGGCGTCGCCGCCGATGGTGATATCGATGTCGCGGCCCGCGATCAGCACGGCGCCACCATCGCCGGTGCCCGGCGGGACGAGTGTCGGGACCGGCGGCGTGAAGCCGGTCAGTCCGCCGGTGGCGGTGATCGTGATATCGTCGTCTGCATTGAGCGTGCCGGCGAACAATCCGCCGCTGCTGATGATGATGTCGCTGGTTCCGGCGCCGACACCATTGGTCTTGATGCTGCCGAGCGAGGCATCGCCGGTGGTGGTGACGAGGAAGTCGGTGCCGGCAATGCCGGTGGCGATGGTCGCCGCGCGTGCCGAATTGATCGTCGCGGTGGTGCCGGCGCGGGCGGTGCGGACGTCGATGCCGGCATTGGCCCCAGTCGAACGGAGTCCGAGTGTCGTGCCGGCATTGGCAAGGGTGAAGTCGATCAGCCCGGCTGCCTGGACATTGATCGTATCGGTCGCGGTCAGCGAGCCGCCCGCCACAGGGCCGTTGATCGTGAAGCTGATATCGTCGCCGGCGCGCGCCGCGCCCAGCGTGGCCGAGCGTGCGGTCAGCTGGATGTCGGACCCGGCCGTCAGATTGGTCAGCGTCGCGATGCCGCCGATGTTCAGATCGATATTGCCGACCGCAACGAGCGCGCCTGAATTGAGCGCGCCGGTCGCGGTGACGAGGATATCCTCGGCCGATGTGCCGCTGCCCAGCGCGACGCGTGAGCGCGTCGTCAGGACGATGTCGCTCGACGTGACCGCGCCTTCGCCGCCATAGCCGGTCTCATATTCGCCGCGCGTGACGATCGTGCCGAGATCGAGCAGGCCCGGCGCATCGGCGCGGAAGTCGCCGCCGGCCGAGGCACTGCCTACCGTGATGCTCTGCGGTCCTGGGCCGGTGACGCCGACGCCCGCCGCGAGGAAGATATTGTCGGCGGCCGTCGCCGAACCGATGTCGATCGAGCCGTTGGCGCCGATATCGATATTGGCGAACTGGCTGTCGCCGGGCGCGCCGGCGTCGGTCGTCGCGACCGTGCCGAAGGTCGCGTTGCCGTCGGCGAAGGCCTGGAAGGTGAAGCCGGTCGAAACCGCGTCGATGTCGATGTCGCCATCGACGCCGACGAAGCCGGCGCCCTGCGACGAGGTCAGGCTGGCGAGGGTGATATCGCCCGGGCCGGTGATGTAGAAGCCGTCTTCGGACGCGATCGAATTGCCGTTGATCGCGCCGCCGGCGTAGATGCTGACATAGCCGGTGGTCGCGACGCTATCGAAGCCGACCGGGCCGGACACCGTCTGGAGATCGACCGATCCCTGTGCGACAATCGCGTTCGCGGTCAGGCTGGTGCCGCCGAACAGCGTGGCATAGCCACCCGACTGGACATCGCCGAGCAGCGTCGCACCGCTGGACGCGAGCGCGACATTGCCGGCATCGATCAGACCGTTGACGGTCAGGTCGCCACCGATCGCGGTCGGCGTGAGGAACAGCAAGGCCGCCGGATCATAATCGGGTCCCAGCGTCGCGAGCTGCGACACGTTGCCGACAAAGAACAAGGTCCCCGCATCGATCGCGCCGGTCGCCACATTGTTGTTGGCGAAGATGCCGATCGTGCCGCCGGCGGTCAGTGCGCCGGTCGTGACGCTGCCGGTCTGCGAGGCCAGGCCGATATGGAAGGCGGCTTCGCCGGTGCCGAGCGCGACGTCGCCGAACGCGGTGATGCCGATGCTGCGGCGATTGCCGGGCGACGGCGGCACATCGACCAGACCGGCGATCGCGCTGCCGACGCTGACGCCGCCGCCGGTGGTCGAGACGGTGAATTCATTGCCAGCGCTGACCTGCGCCAAAGTGACGTCGCCGACCGCTTCGATGTCGAGTTCGCCGCCGGTCGAGGTGAAATTGCCGCCGGTGACGCCCGCTTGGCCGTCGATCTCGATATCTCCCGCGGCGGTGACGGTGGCGAGGCCGGTGACGTTGCCGGTGCTGACGATCGCGATCGTCGAACCGCTGTTCAGCGTCCCGAGATCGGTCGTACCGCCGGCATTGGTCGCGATCCCGAAGCCGGCGCCCGACGTCAGGCTGGCAATCGTGATGTCGCTGCCCGCGCTGACGAAGATGTCCTCCGACGCGCTGACGCCAGTGCCGGTGACCGAACCCGATGCGGCGGTGATCGCGGCCGAAGTGCCGGCCGTCACCGAGCCGAAGCGCAGATTTCCGCTGGTCGCGTTGAGACTTACACGATCGTTGTTGCTTGACGCGGATCTAACATCGACGCTTCCGCCGCTGACGTCGACCAGATCGCCGCTCGCTGCATCGACGTCGGTAATGCCTGCTGAACTGATCAGGATTGGCCCCGCTGCGAGGACGGTCCCAACGCTTGCATTGCCAGATCCCCCTGCGAGATTCGCATCGAGATCTGCGCTCACGAAGTCGATCGCGAGGCCCGCTCCACCGCCAGCAGCGATCGCACCGCTAGTCGTGATTCGATCGCCTGCGAGCGTTCCTCCGGCAAAGGCGCTTATGTCGAGGCTAGCCGACAGCGTGCCGAATTCAAGCGCTCCCGAAACGTTTATGCTGATGCCGCTCTGCGAGTCGGCCTGCAAGATCAGGGCATTTCCGGTAATGCCGAGCGTAATATCTCCAGATGCGGTAATAACAGCGCCGCCCGCGCCGATACCGGTCGGATTGTAGCCTGTCAGACCGCCAGCTACGACGGATACGCCGCCCATGGACTGAATGCGTCCGACAGACAGCGGCCCCCCATTATCGATATGGACGTGACCGCCCGTCGTCGTGATGTCGACGATCGACATCTCGCCTGTGACCGTGAAATTCGCATTGCCGCCGGTCTCGACGATACCGCCAGTCAGCGTGCCGCCCAGGGCGGTGAATCCGATGCCGGAAGTGATGTCACCGAACAGGATGTCAGTGATATCGCCGAACAGGATGTCATTGCTGCCAGCGTCGAGGAAGACGCCACTGCCGGCCTTGACAGTGCCGAGTTCGATCCTGCCGCCGGTGATCGATAGCGACTCCGTCAGGTCGGTCGTGTCGACCTGGCTATCGCCGGACTGCAGAGATGCAGAGCCGCCGAGCAGCGATGTGATCGAGATCGAGCCACCCTGGACCGTGCTGATGCCCGCATCGAGCGTATCGCCGGTCACGCCGCCGGTGCGCCCGGTGAGGCCGATCGTACCGGGGGCGGCCAGTGATCCGAAGCCGACCTCCTCGCCCTCGATCGTGATGTTCTGCGCGCCGGACGCGCCGCCCAGAAAGGCGGTCGAGCCCGCGTTCAGGTCGATGTCGAGGCCGCCGGAAACCGTGGCGATGCCGATATTGATCGCCCGGCCCGTGGTCAGGAAGAAGCCGCCGGTACCGACATCGACGCTGTCGACCAAGAAGTCGCCCGGCACGTTGAACGCACCTTCGAGCGGGCTGCCGATATTCGCGGCGCTGGTGATCTCGCCGCCCGCAATGATGCTGGCCGCGATCACGCTGTCGCCGACGGTGATGCCGACATCGCCGCTGCTCGACAGATTGCCGTGACCGGTCAGGCTGCCGCCCGCAAGGATCCGGAAGGTCGCGCCGCTGACGCTGGTGCCATCGACCAGATCGACGTCACCGAGTGAGTCGAGCAGCAGCGCGTCCGATGCGTTGAACTGGGTGTTGCTACCGATTTCGCCAAGGCGGATCGAGTCGCGTGCCGAGATCGCGATGCTGGTCGCGTTGACGTCACCCGTACCGATGTCGACCGCGATCGGGCGCTCGCCGCCCTGGCCGATCGCGATGACGCCGGTCGCGAGGATGTTGGACAGGCAGATATTGCCCTGGACGCAATCGACGCCGAGCGCGCCATTGTCGTCGAGCTGCGGGTCGCCGGCGGCCGGTGGCGTATTGACGTCGACGAACAGGTCGCGCGAGTCGATCGGCGCGCCCAGCACCTGGACGGCATCGCCCAGGATGCTGATCGCGCGGCCGGGCGCCGCGATCGCGCCATCGACGATGACCGACGCGATGTTGGACGGGTCGTTGGCGACGGGCAGGAACAGCGTGCCCGCGAACAGTTCGAGGCGGGCAGGGGCGTCGCGCGGATCGCTGCCGCCGCCGGGCAGCGGATTCTCGGCCGCGCGCATCAGGCCGCCCGACCTGACGAGGATATCGTCGCCGCTCGACGCGGTGATGCGGTTGTCCGAGAGGACGCTGGCGCCGTCCTGGACGATCACGTCGGCGCCGGCGAACAGATTGACGCTGGCGGTCGCCTTGACCGTGCCGTTGATCGTCAGATCGAACGGATCATAGGCGATTTCGCCATTGGGTCCGGGGGCGCCGAACGGCTGGACGCCGGCCGCGAGCCTGATCGTGCCGCCGAAGACCAGATTGCCGTCCGCATTGGCGGGCGCCGTTACCAGCGCGCTGCCGATGTTGAGATTGCCCCCGGTCTGGACCGCGATCCGGTCGAACGCGACCATGTCCGCGATCGAGGAATCGAAATAGCGGTTGACGATGTCGATCCCGCCGCTGGAGACGATGTGCGAGCCTTCGTCCGCGACGAAGCCGAAATAGGATTCGCTGTTGAACTGGGCGGCGCTGATCGTCGCGAATTGCGGACCCGAGGCCGGCTGGCCGTCATGGGTGATCAGCACGTCGGAGAAGTTGAAGCCGGTATAGGTGCCGCCGACGACGAGGCCGCCGCTGCCGACCGCCGCGATCCGCACCTGGCCGCCGACATTGATGTCGACATTGCCGGCAACCTGCACCGCGCCGGTGTCGCTGAAGAAGTCGAAGCCGCCGCCGTTGAAGATGCCGGCCTGTGCGTTGAGGCTGTCGAGGAACAGCGAGCCGGCCGCAACCAGCGACTCGTCGCGAACCGAGATCAGGCCGCCGGTGAAGGCGCCCTGGAGCGTGCCGGTGCCGCCGGTGCCGACCGCGTTCATCGCGACATTGTCGAGCGTGATCCGGCCGAGATGCGCGCCGCCGCCGGCATCCTGGACGATGATCGCGCTGGTGCCGCCGCTGCCGTCGCCGCCATTGCCCGACGCCGCGGTGACGCCGGCGATCGGCGGCTGCGGCGGTTCGGAACTGCCGGGGAAGCTGGCGCCGGTGCCGCCGAGGCCGCCATTGCCGCCGACGCCGTTCGCATTGAGCGCGAAGTCGAAGCCGGTGATCTGGCCGCCATTGGCGGTGATCCGCGCGGTGCCGCCGGTGCCTGCGCCGCCATCGCCGCCGAGGCCGCCGGTGTCGCCGAAACCGGTGCCGTCGGCACCGCTGCCGCCGCGTCCGCCGCTGGCATTGGCGCTGATCGTGTAGAGCGTGCCGGGGCCGGCGCCGTCGAAGGTCGAATTGTCGATGACGACGCTGGCGAGCACGGCGCTCAGGTCCGATGTGCCGCCGAGCGCAATGCCGCCGACGCCGCCGGCACCACCCGTGGCGCCGGTTCCGCCGTTGCCGCCCGATCCGGCGGTCGCGTCGGTGTTGAGCGTGAAGTTGCCGATCAGCACATCGCTGTCGACGCCGAAGGCTTCGATCAAAGCGGTTCCGCCCGTGGCGTTGCCGCCGTCGCCGCCCGCGCCGCCGCCAGTCGAACTCGCGCCGTTGCCCGCCGTCGCGGTCGCCGTGGCATTGACCCGGAAGATCGTGAAGTCGGCGTCGGTCACCCGGAAGGCGGCAGCACCGCCAACCGCGCTGCCGCCGGCACCGCCGGTCGCGGCTGGCGCGCCGTCGCCCGCGACGGCGTTGGCGAGGACATCGGCGCTGCCGAGATCGACACCGTCGCCGGTGATCGTCAGCGTCGCCGTACCGCCGCTGGCGTCGCCGCCCGAACCCGGCCCACCGAGCGCGAATATGCCGAAGCCGGCGCTGTCGCTGGCGGCGATCCTGCCAACGTTGGACGTGAACTGGCCGCCACTGCCGCCCGTCGCGGTCGTGTCGGCGGTCGCATTGCCGACGGACACCAGATTGGCGCCGCCGACCTGACCACTCAGGCTGATCGTCGCGAGGCCGCCGTTGCCGGCGCCGCCGGTGCCGGGCAGATCGCCGAAATCATAACTGCCATAGCCGAAATCATAATCGACATTACCGCCAACGCCGCCGATACCACGCGCCGCAGCGGTCAACTCGCCGATCGACGCGGTCACACCGCTGGCGATACTGAAGCTTGCCGTGCCGCCGGCCCCCGCGCCACCGTTGCCGGCGTCGGCCTGGAAGGCGTCGCTGCCATCGGCGCCGCCGCCCGAGGCGTCGGCCGTTGCGACGCTCGCGGTGAAGCCGCCGCCCGCGATCGTCGCGGTCGCGCTGCCGCCGGTACCCGAACCGCCGTCGCCGGCGCCGCCCGCACGGCCGATCAGGATCGTCCCGCCGCTCCCGGTGGCGGTGACGCCAAAGCTGCTGACCGTGGTGGTGCCGCCGGTCTGGTTGTAGAGCGCGGTTCCGCCGCTGCCGTCGCCGCCCGCGCCGCCGGCCGTGCCGCGGCCGCCGGTGCCGTCACTGCCGATCGATATGCTGTCGAGCGTGAGACTCGCGGTCGCGCCTCCGAGGCTGACCGAAGCGCTGCCGCCCATCGCGGTGCCGCCGAGTCCGGAGGGAGTGGTCACCGTGCGGAACAGGCCGGTGCCGCCGATGGCTCCAGCGTCGACCACCATCGAACTACCCGAATAAGCGCTGTCCGCCACGGAGAGGCTCGCGGTGCCGCCGGTTGTCGCGCCGCCCACCGCGCCGCCGCCACCATTGGCGCCGGCGTTGACGTTGGTGGACGTGACCGTAACGACGCTCGTCGTGCCGGCGACGGTCAGCGCCGCGGTCCCGCCAGTCGCGGCACCGCCATTGCCGAGTCCGCCGTCGGGGGACGCATTGCCATTGCCACCCGTAGCCTGCGCCGAGACCGAGGCGAGGTTGCTGCCGTAGATCGCATCGACGATCGCCAAGGTGGCCGATCCGCCCGTCGCAGATCCGCCCGGCCCAAGCAGGCTGCCGACGGCTGCATCGCCGGCCAGAGCGTCGGCGATCACATTCGCGTCACCGAAGCGGGTCGCGCTGCCGGTGAACTGGACCAGCGCGGTGCCACCGGTGGCGTCGCCACCCGATCCCGGCGGGCCAAGCGCGAACACGCCGATGCGGCCATCCGTGATGCCGCTGCTGCCGACTGCAAGGCCGTTGGCAAAGCTGAACTGGCCGCCATCGCCGCCGGCGGCGCTACTGTCCGCGCGCGCCTCGCCGACGCTGAAGCTGCCGAGTGCGCTATCGGCCGAGATCAGGATGCGCGCGAGGCCGCCTTCGCCGGCGCCGCCGGCGCCGCCATCGTCACTGAAGTCGTAGACGCCACTCTCGGAATAATAAGCGTAGGAGATGTCGCCGCCGTCGCCGCCGGTGCCGCTCGCCATCGCCTCGAGTACTTCGACCGCGACATTAGCGGCGGGCGCGACGGAGATCAGCGAATCGCCACCAAAGCCTTCGCCACCGCTGCCGCTGTCCGCCTCGAATGACTGGCCGCCGTCGCCGCCGGCGCCCGAAGCGTTGATCGTCGCGAAGCTGCTGGTGAATGAACCGCCCAGCAGGTTGAGGCGCGCCGTGCCACCAGTGCCGTCGCCGCCATTGCCCGCGGCCGTCACATCGTCGCCGAAAGCACCGCCACCGCCGAAGCCATCTGCGTTCAGGCCGACCTGGTCGATCGAGACGTTGCCGCCGGAGACGGTGAACCCGACGGTGCCGCCAGTACCACTGCCTCCGGTAAAGCCCTGCGCTGCGGAACCGCCGGTTCCGTCGGCATTGCCCGCCAGCCTCGCTCCGTTGAAGCTGCCGCCGGTGACGTCGATGGCGGTCCGTCCGCCAATACCCGACCCGCCATCAGCCCCTGCCGCGCCGCCGCCCAGTCCGCTCGCGCTGACTGAAACTGATATCGGACCCGATGCAGTGGTCAACGATCCGCTGCTGACGCTAACACTGGCATCCCCGCCCGCGCCCGTGCCGCCTTGGCCGCTAGACGAGAATCCACCGGATCCGCCGGCGCGCACGACCAGGCCGCTCAAATTGGCGCTGCCGCCGGAAAGGCTCAAGCGGGCGGCGCCGCCTTGGCCATCGCCGCCGCCGCCGGCGTCGCCGAACCCGCCGACGCCTGTTGCCGAGACCAACGTCTCGCCGCCCACGAAAAGCCTATTGTCGGTGATGTCGATCGCGGCCAGGCCACCCTGGCCGTCGCCGCCATCGGCGCCGCCCGATCCGATGCCATTGCCGTCGACCGTCAGTGCGCCTTGGATCGTGATTCCGCCATAGCCGAATTCGTTCGCATTGGCATAAAGTCGCGCGCGCTGGGCGCCGTCGCCTTTGCCCGTGGCCTGCAGCGACAGCGAGCCGCCGACGAAGATGCTCTGGCTACCGCCGACGCCGACGTCGATGCTGTTGATCGCGCTCAGGAAGGCGCTGCCCATCGTGATCGTGCCGAAGTCGCCGGTCGGGTTGGCGGCGATCTTGTCGGTCGCATAGCCGGTGATGTCGGACGTGAAATTGCTGTTGCCGATCGCGATGCTCGACGCCGCCGCACCGGTCTCCTGGCTCTGGCCGACGGCGACGACGCCGCCCTGAACGTCATAACCCGCCGAGAGCACGACGACACCGTTGACGATATTGGCGCTCGCCGCCGCCTGATAGCCGATCGATCCCGTCAGCAGCATCGAGACGGCATCGTTTTTTGCCATTGTCGCGAAATAGATACCGTGATTATCTCCGGCCCCGGTGGAAGACGGGCCGCCGGTCGTGCCGCCATGGCTGATCGCGTTGCCGACGGTCGTGCCGGTCACGAACGCGATGTCGAACAGGCCGTTGTTGATCGTGACGTTGGCCGCTTCGGCGGCGACATAGCCGACCGATCCGTTGACCTGGACATTGCCGTTCTGGATGATCTGTGGCGCGACCATCGCGATATAGCTGTTTTGATTGAGCGCGCGGAGTTGCGCGCCGGCGTCGATCCGGATCGCCGACTGGCTGCCCGATACGCCGCTGAAGCGGATCTCGCCCTTGGGACCGAACAGCCCGCCGCTGGTGTCGACCGCATTGGCGGTGAGCACGAGGCTGCCGACGTCGAACACCGCGGTCGACCCGGCGATGATGCCGCCGGGGCTGTAGAACCACACCGATCCGCCAGTCTGCGGCGCGACGTCCGGATTGGCCTGGATCTGGCTGCGGACGGTGCCGTCGAACCGGATCGCGCGCGTCGTGTCGGTCGGCACGATGCGGTTGAGGACGACGTAATTGGTGACGCCGTCGCCATTCGTGAACAGGCCGGTCTTGCCCGCCGGCAGGAAGCTGATCGGCCCGCCGCCGGTCGCATTGTCGTCCGGCGTCCAGTCGACGATCGCCTGGCTGCTGTTGACGGTGACGGTGTCGATCGTGTTGGTCTGGACGATCGTGACGGCGCCGGCTACGGTCGATATGCCGGTGCCCTGGAACGCTTTGCCCCCCGGCGCGACCTGCGCATGCGCGCGCGGCGATTGCGCCGCTGCCACCAGCGTGACGGCCAGCGCGCAGCCCGTCATCAACTTCGTTCGACCATGCGCCGCGCGCACCGCAGGGGTGCGGAAGATCTGGGCTCGGAGAGTCTTGCCGCTGAATCCGGCACCTGGGAGTCCGGTGGCTGGTTTCGAAGCCGTCATGGCCGTGCTCTCCGTTCTACTTTTACACGCGTTCGTCACCGCCACGGGACCAGCTTGGCGGTCAACGATACAAGGACGCGGACGTCGCCGCGTTCGGTCTGCACGCCGACGCGCTTGAGCGGGGCGGCGAGATTGATGTCGAGCCGGGCGCGATCGCCCCAGGCGGCGCGAACGCCGCCGCCGACCGAATAAATTCTCTGCGGATTGAGGCCGTCGAACGCGCTGTCGTGGTTCCACACCCACGCCGCGTCGAGAAAGGCATAGGGCTGGAATGCGAAACCGTCGCGCTCGCGCGGCAGGATGCTGCCGTAGCGGATTTCGACCTGCGCGCCGACGCCGCTGTCGCCGATGATGCTGCCGGGATCGTAGCCGCGGCCGATCGTATAGTTGCCGCCGGAAAATTCCTCATAGCTGAGAAGCGCATGCGGGGCATATTGCGCACGCGGTGTCAGCACGAACGCAATGTTCGGAATCGGCCGAAACTCCGCCGTCGCCGATGCGCGGATGACGAACGCGGTGGGATCGCCTTCGTCGCGGCTGAGTCCGACGAAGCCCGGACCCGAGCAATTGGCCGTGCAACGCTCGCTGGCGTCGAAGATGCCGAGACCCTGGCGCAGCTCGACCGACGCGCCGACCCGCCAGCGTGGCTCGACCGCATTATAGCCTTCGGAGCTGGTCACGCTGTCGTCGTCGATCGCCTCATAATCGAGGCGCACGAAGGCGACGCGCAGATTGTCTTCGGTGAACCGCGTCCCGAATATGCGGACATCCTGATCGATATAATCGAGGCCGCCGCTGGCGAACAGATTGGCGCTCTGCGACCGGATGATCGGATAGCTGGCGGCGAGCGAGGCGACCAAAGTTTCCGATTTCAGGTCGGGGCTGCCGGCACCGAGCGCGGGCCGCGTCCAGGCATAGCTGAAGTCGCCGCTGATGCCGAAGCCCTCACGGCCGAGCTTGAAGGCGTGGCCGAGCTGGAGGACCTGCTGTTCGCTTGTGTCGGCGGTCGAGAACAGGCCGACCGTCGTGCGGTCGCCGAGACCGGTCAGGCCGTTGAACTGGACGCGGGCATTGCCGCCGAAGCGGCCGACGTCGTGCGATCCATAGTTCTGGACGTTGACGTCGAACTCGATCGGACGCCGCAGCACCGCGACCTCGCCGATCACTTCGCCCGGCACCGTGCCGGCGGGCCGCAACACCAGCCGCACGTCGAAGCCGGGCAGATCGCGCGCGAGCAGCAGATAGCGCTCGGCCGCCTTGATGTTGAACAAGGGCTGTTCGCGGATCTTTTCGAGATAGCCGGCGATCGTGCGTTCCGAGCGGCCGGCATTGCCGCGCACCTGGATGCCGACCAGCTTGGCCATCAGCACGTCGTAGCGGACGACGCCATTCTCGATGCGCTGCGGGGGCACCTGCACCGCGGCGACATAGCCATCGTTGCGCAGGATCGTGGCGGCACGGTCGCGGATCTCGCACACCGTGGCGATCGGCACCGGCCGGCCGAGGAATTCGGCATAAGCCGGGCGCAGGCGCTCGGGATCGATCCCCTGGAGATTGGCGAACTGCACTTCGGACAGCGTGACGCTGACCTGGCCATATTGCGGATCGGCGAGCGGGCATGGTGCGCGCTCGATCTGGTCTTCGACCGACAATTTGGGTCCGCGCGTCTGGTCGAGCGGTTCCTGGCGGCCGCGCTCGATCTCCTCGCGCGTCTGTGCCCTGACAGCCGTCGGAACGAGGCCGATACAGAGAATTCCGGTCAGCAGGAATGCGGCGAACCGCGGTCTGTTCCGGATAACGTGCATTCCAGTCCCCCTCAAGAGGCCGGACCACGAACCAGGAAGGCCGGGCGGCGCGGGGAGAACAGGAGGGCAGATCGCCGCGCTCCGTTCAGCCAAAGCCGCCGCAAGCCGGGCATCGGGCCGACCGCTACGCACACGGACCGCTCGTTGGCGGCTGCTACGGCATGGCAGTGAATAGTCCCACTCTGCCGCACTCCGACGACCCACGGAGTATTGAACCACCACGTGACTCGCGGTTGGCTCACAGACCGATGGCTATCAGCCAAGGTCCCTTTTTACAAGCGTTTGGCGCTCGAAACACGGCGATCCGGGTGGCCCGAGGCCTGAGCCGATGCCGAATTTTTGCCGGGACGGCGCAGAACCGTCCCGGCATAGGACTTAACTGGCGGGCGTTGCCGATGCCTGCGCGGCGCTGACGGTCTCGGCCAGAAGATTGAGCTGGGCGCTGCAGCCCTTCTCGGCAAGTGCGGCAGCGGTATCGTCAAGCGCCGGCGTCGCGCTGCCGTCATGCTTCGGCATGACGACGAACTTGATCGTCACCGGCACGCCGTCGGCCATCTGCAGGCTGTAGGTCGCGCCATCGCTCACCGGCATATCCCGGATCGGCCACGACTTCTCCATCATGCCCTTGCGGAACAGCAGGCTGCTAGGCTGCCCGCCGGCCGTACGCGTGACCTTTGCAAGCGCTTCGCCCTCGGCGGTCGGACGCCACAATTTCAGGGTGCCGCTGCTGTTGACGCAGAATGTGCCGCCATAGCGGACGTCGACATACCAGAGGTTCGGACTCATCACGACACTCTTTTCGCCGCGCGACACCCCGCCGCGTGATGCCCGCGCCTGCGTCACCAGCAGGCGCTGGAACGACGATTGGGCGGTGCTCGCGGTCTGCGTGCTCGCCGTCAGCGAATGCTTGCCGGCGCCCGCGAGCGTGCGCGTGCCCTTGCCGTCGAGGATCGTGACGCTGTCGTTTACCTTCAGCGTGATCGTGCCATTGTCGGACAGAACCTTCCCCGCGGGATAAGCGGCCGAAGAGGGACCGGTCGAGCGGATCACGATCGTCTTTGCCGCGGCCGCACCGGCGAAACCCGCCAACGCGGCGATCGCGAGCCCATATTTCAGGGACTTAATGTTCATCGAGGACAAGATTACCTCCCACATCCATAAATTCTGACATACACCTGTTTCGCGACATCCGCATCATCCATGTTCGCAGGTGAAACTGCCATGAACGCCAAATTCTTCGTTGCGCTGCCGCATGACGATGTGCTGCGATCCTGTTAGGCCTGCCTACACGCTGTCACAGTGATCGGTGACACATAAAAGCAACAAAAACTGCCTTTTTGTGAACCGTCCCGGCGACGCCGAGCAAGCTTTGCCTATTGGCGGCCGGCGGCCGGCGCGTCAGCCGCCATCCGTTCGAGCTGATTCGCGCATCCCTGTTCCACCAGCCGCACGGCGATGTCGGACGGATCCTGTCCCTCCACCGGCGGCCTGTCCAATATGATCAGCCTGACCATCGACGGCCCCCGAAATCCGCCTTCGACGATGTACGACTCGCCGCTCCGGATCGGCAGGCGATCGACCGGCCAGGCGACGCCATAGGTGTCGGCTCGCTCGATCGCAACGCGTTGCGCCGCATCGCCCGCCGGCCGGATCGTCAGCGTCCTGCCGGAGGGATCGCGATTGATCAGCGTCGCGGCCTTCGCGCTGGGCAGGCAGAAATTGCCCTGCTCGGCCGGATCGATCAGCCACAGATTCTGGCTTCGTTCGACCCGCGCCGGCGGTGCTGCGGACGGTGTTGGGGCCGATGCTGCAGGCGGTGCGCCGGGCGCAGCCGCACCGGCGCCACCGATGCCCGGCCCTCTCGGCAGCTTCCGCGGCTGCCTGGGCGTCGAACGCAGCAACGCCGCGAACACTTCATAGGGCTGGATCGCGCGGAAGAAGCGGTCGAGCAATGGCCGTGACTGATAGCGGTTCCTGGGCAGCGGAAACGAGATCGAGAGCGGGCCGGTGAACGAGCGCGTGCCGTCCGCGTCCAGCAATGTGATGCTGTCATATGCGAGCAAATTGATCCGCGCCATCGCCGGCACCACCATCCCCCTGGGATAGGTCGCCGCCGAGGGGCCGATCGACTTGATGACCACCGTCTTGGCGCTCGCCGTGCCGGCCGTCGCGAGCATTGCGACCACCAGCGCCGTCAGCGCGCTTCTGCTAATCGAGAACATAGCTGCCTTCCTTTACCTGGTGGATGAGCCGGGCGATCAGGAATTGCAGCGCGCCGTCGTCGGGGTGCTCCGCCGCCTCGGCGGCGAGACAGTCCGACAATTCCTTCAGCGACAGATTGTCGAGCGCGAACAGCATGCGCATGCGCTCGCGCGCCGCGGGCGGCATGTCGGGCACCGGCTCGAAGATCTCGATCGGCGTCGATCGGCCGCGCAGCGTGACCGTGCCCATCGGCCGCCACCAGTCGAGTCCCGACCGCTCGGCCGCATCGCGGCTGGCGAGCACGGTGGTCTTGAGCTGCTTGTTCGCCGCCTCCAGCCGGGCGGCCGTGTTCATGCTGTCGCCCAGCGCGGTATATTGAATGCGGCCCTCGCCGCCGAAATTGCCGACGATTGCCTCGCCGAAATGGAGGCCGACGCGCGTGCGGCCGATCGGCGGCAGGCCCTGCGGCACCGTCCGCCGGAAGTCCTCGCCGGCCTCGTACATCGCGCGTGCCGCCTTGGCGGCGCGTTCGCCATCGTCGGGACGCGAGATCGGCGCGCCCCAGAAGGCCACGACCGCATCGCCGACGAACTTGTCGATCGTACCGCCATATTTCAGCACCACAGCGCTCAGCATGTCGAGATAGCGATTGAGCAGCAGCGCGACCATCTCCGGTTCGATCGCGTGGCTGAGCTTGGTGAAGCCTTCGAGATCGGTGAAGACGACGAAGATCTCGCGCTTCTCGCCGTGCAGCGCCAGCCGCTCGGGATCGCGCATGATCTCGTTGGCGATGTCGCGCGGCAGATATTTGCCCAGCGCCGACTGGGCGAAGCGGCGCTGCTCGGAATTGACCGCGCGTGCGGCCGAACTGGTCGCGCTGAACGCGATCACCCAGCCGACGATCCAGCCGAACGCGGGCAGAAATTGCGTATCGACGCCGTGCGTTTGCAGCCAGAAGGGCAGGCCGCCGAAAAACAGGATCTGCGCCACGAAGGCGGCGATCAGCGACCATGCGCGCAGATTGGCGAGACTGGTCATGATCGCCGCGAGGATCACGGCGATGGCCAGCGCCCACAGCGCCAGTTCGGGCAGCCGCGGCAGCATCTTGCCGTCGAGCCGCTGCGCCAGCATCGACGCGTGGATTTCGACCCCGATCATTTCCTGGCGGTTGACCGGCTCGATCCGGCTGATCGGCGTTTCGAACCGGTCGATGTCGATGATCTCGGTGCCGATCAGGACGATGTGATTCTTGATCTGCGGGCCGACGAGATCGGCCACCGCCGGCTCGGCGACGATGTCGATCGGTATATCGTTGAACACCGGCTGGTCCTGATTGAGCGGCAGGCGGTAGGCGATGCTGCCGGTATAATGCGCCATCTCCGGATGGACGCCGCCCGAAAGCGCGTCGACCATGCTGGGCGGCAGCGAGCGGGGCATGTTCGGCCAGCTCCGGATCACGCCGTCGGGGAGGCCGGGGTCGAGCAGGATGTGCGCGAACTTCACATTGGGGTTGGGGATGCGCGCCTTGAAGCCGCGGACGAACTCCTCCTGCCACAGCTGGATCACCTGCGGCGCGGATTCGTTGGTCGCAAAGGCGAGATAGGTCGGGATGCGCATCGCGTTCAGCGCCGCGATCAGCTCGGCATCGTCGGGCTGTTCCTGGTCGAACATGATATCGATGCCGACCGATTTCGCGCCCATCTGGTCGATCTGGCGCAGCGCGCGGGCGAGGATCGCGCGGTCGAGCGGCGAGCGGATGCCGGTGTTGCGCAGCGTCTCGTCATTATAGGTGACCAGCACGATACGCTGGTCCTGCGGCACCGCCTCCGCGCCGAAGCGCGCGCGCATATCATAGAAGGCGCGCGCGGCATCGCTGATCAGCGGGATCGACCAGCTGTAGCGCGCGACCAACAGGCCCATGACGACGAACAGGATCGTCGCCGAGAGCCGGACCCAGCCGGTCTGCTTCAGGACCTGCCGTGCAAGCTTCAGACGCTGTGGCGGGACGGCGTCCGCCCGGATGACCCGATCCGCCACTCAGCCCCGACCGGTCATTTCGTACCGAGCAGCGGCTGGGCTCCGTCGCCGATCAGCGCGAACCCCGCCCAGTAATAAGGGTGCGAGGTCAGCGGATCGTCCATCAGCGCGACGCTCGCGCCACGAAAAGCCTGGCCGACTGCCACATTGCCTGACGCTCCCTTGCCGAGCTCGAACATGCCGCTGATCAGCTTGGTCGTCGCATCGAAATCATCGGGCGCCGGCCAGTGGCTGGCCAGCACCGAACGGCCGCCGGCGCCGACGAAGGCGCGCACCAGCCCGTCGAGCGCGGTGCCGCCGCCGGTCGTCACGCCCGCCTCGCGGGTGGCGGCGATCGTCGCCTTGCCGGCGGTGTTGCAGGCCGACAGGATGACGAGGTCGGCATCGATCCGCATGTCGAAGATTTCCGAGAAGCTCAGCAGACCGTCCGATTCAGGGCCGCCGAACGAGGTCAGCAGCGCCGGCCGCGCCGGGCAGCCGATCCGCGGCGCGGTGACGAAGCCGTGGGTCGCGAAATGGAGGATGCGATAATTGGTGAGATCGGGCCGGCCGATCACGGCGGTGTCGGTGAAGTCGGCGCCAGTGACGATCGTCGAGCGCGAAGCGCCCAAAGCGGCGCTGGCGGTGCGCAGTTCGGCCGCCGAGATCGGCTTGTTCCACTCGGTCAGCGGCCAGTCGCAGCCGATCCCGCCGGCACCGCTCATCGAGCGCGTGGAGGCCGCGCGCACGGCACCGCTGACCGGCGCATTCTGGCCGAAGCCGATATATTCGTTGGTCGCCGCCGAGCGTGGCGCCATGCGGGTATCGCGGAACGCGCGCGCCGAGACTGCGGTGCTGACCGCGCGGTTGCGCCCGAGCCAGTTGACGCCCGAATCGTCGAAGGGATCGGCATCGGGTTTGGCGTCGCGCGCCGCGACCCGCGCGACGCTGGCGTCGTCCTCGACCAACAGCGTGATCGGCAGCCGCAACATACCGCCGTCGGGCTCGAAGATCAGATGATCGACGCTGGCGAGGTCGGCCGCGACCGGGCCGACGAGATCGACGAACAGGCTGCGCGCGGTGGCCATGTCGAACGGATAGGTCAGCAGCTGCCCGTCGACTTCGGCGGCGATCGTCTCGCGGATCGTGTCGACCTTGGTATCCATCTGGTCGGGCGAGATCGGCAGCCGGTAGGCGGTCGTCAGCGTCGGCGAGGTATAGAAGGCGTAGAGCGAACGGCTGACCGTCAGCAGCTTCAGATAGGCTTCGCCCGGCTTCAGCGTCGCCTTGAGATCGGCGAGCGGCAGCGTCGCCGACGAGACCGCGCGGAACTGCGGATATTGCGAGAGCTGCGCCTGCGTCGCCACCTGTTCGGCCTCGAGCGCGGCAATGCTGGTGCGGATCGCATTGGCATTGGCCATCGCCATGCCGTCCTGCTCGGCGCTCATCGTCGCCTGGGCCAGTTCGATCCGACCGCGCTCGATATCGCGCGACAGCGTGACCGACTGGCGGAACAGGCGGGCGGCATCGGTGCCGCCCTCGCTCAGTTCGCGCGCCAGCACCGCCTGGGTGTCGGCGACGCCGGGCCGGACGAAGACCTGGCTGGCGACGAAGAAGTCGTTGGTCAGCGCGGGGTTCGCCGGGATGCGCTCGACGAGCAGCGCGAAATAGGGCGCGAGCTGATTCGAGAGACCGGTGATGTTGCCGCCGTTGAGGCTGGTCGACTTGATGACCTCGGCATAGATCGCCATCGCCGCATCGGCCTGTTCGTGCCGCGTCAGATAGGCGGCGAGCCGGGCGCGGGCGCCGTTGACCGCGCTGGTTTCGGGATATTGCGTTTCCAGCAGCGTGACCGCCTCGCGCAGCCGCGCCTCGCCCGCGGCGGCATCGCCCAGCGCCTCGTCGGCGAGCGCGGTCTCGGCGAGGATCTGCGCACGCAGCCGGGTGATCGAGACGACGCGGCCCTCGCGGATCGCGATCGCATCGGCCAGCGCCTTGACCAGCAGGTCGCGCGCCTGCGCGGGCTGGCCCTGCAGCCGCCAGATCGTGCCGCGCAACTGCATCGCCTGGGCGTCGATGATCGCCGCGCGTTCATTGGGGGTCAGTGCGCTGCTCTCGGTCGCGCCCAGCCGCTGGGCGGTCGGCAGGCCGCTGTTGATCTCGGCGGCGACGTCGGCGCCGATCTCGATCGCGCTGCCGGCGACCGGTATCTCGTTGTCGAGCTGGACCACCGGGCGTTCGAGTACGGCCAGCGCCTCGGGCAGCCTTTGTTGGTTGAGCAGATGCAGCGCCTGGAAATTGCGCCGCAGCCGCACCTGGACGCGATCGGTGGTGGGAATGCGGTCGGCCTCGGCAAACAGTCGGTCGGCTTCGGCGAACTCGCCGAGATTGGACTTCTGCAGCGCCTGGTTGATCAGATATTCGCCGGCCCGGTCCATCTGGGCGGCGCTTTCGGATGACCGCTCCTGCAAGGTGGCGAAGAACTCCGCCGCCTCGGCATAATCGCCGCTGTTGTTGCGGCGATAGCCTTCGGCGAGCGCCTGGTCGGCGTCGAGCGTCCCGGCCTGGACGCGGGCGAATGCGCCGGGATTGACGACCGACGTCGTCGCCACAGTGACCTCGCCGGGCACCAGCTTGTCGGCGACGATCGTGCGCAGCCCAAGCGTCAGTGCGCTGTCATAGCCGGCCAGGCCCTGCGCGACGTAGAGCGTCTTGGCGGTCTTGTAGGTGTAGACCGTGTACTCGACCTCGGCCGCCTTCAACCGGCAGCGCGTGACGATGACCGGACCCAGGCCGGCAATCGCGCCCTCGGTGTCGGGCGTGCAGGTGACCTCGTCGGCGCGCGCCGTGGCAATGCGGCCGGCGGGATCGGGCGTGTCGGTGCGAAGCGCATAGAGCTGGGCGATCGGGCGGGCGGCATCGCGGCAGACGATCGTCCAGGCGCGGTCGAACATCCCGGCGACCGCCTTGTCACGGCCCTTGTTCTGGACCTGGCACAGCACCCCGCCGCCGCTGCCGAGACGGAAGCTGTCGAGCAGGCTGGGTGGAACCCCTTGCGCCGGCGCGGCGACGGGCACCGCGGCAAGACCAAGCACCGGAATCAGGCGAAGAATAGAGCGAACGCGCACGACAGCCTCCCTGCCGGAACAGCGGGCAACGGTGATTCCGCGCCCGTGCCGGCCATGATCCATGCGCCCGTTTTATTTTCTTACGACTCACGCGAGAATACAGCAGTCGGCGCGCTTGTCGAACCCCTCATCGACCATCCTTGCGGCCCGGTCGCAACCGTCCCGTTCCGGCATGACACGATCGCCGCGTTCCGCGTCCGGCGAATTCTGTCCACTTTGTCAGTGATTTGTGCTTTATCGCAGGGCGGTCGGCCGGTTCCATGAGTGGGGAGCAGGAATGGACGAGAATTCGACCGCGCAGCTTGTGGTGCGCTGGCGGGGTGGGGATGAAACGGCGCGCGACAGATTGCTGTCGCGTCTTTACCCCGAACTCGCCCAGATCGCCGCCGCCCGCCTGCGCGGCGAGCGCGACTCGTCGCTGTCGACCGGCGATCTCGTCAACGAGGCGGTGATCCGGCTGATGCGGATCGAACGGATCGATCTCGCCGACCGCGCCCATTTCATGTCGCTCGCCTCGCGGCTGATGCGCAACGCGCTGGTCGATCACGCCCGCGCCCGCCAGTCCGACAAAAGGCGCCATGTGAAGGTCGAACTGTGCACGCAGATCGAAGGCGAACAACGCTTTGACCTGATTCTGCTCGAAACCGCGCTTATCCGTCTGGGAGCGATCGACGTTCAACTGATGGAGCTGGTCGAGATGCGGTATTTCGGTGGCATGACGATCGGCGACGTCGCCACCGTCACGGGCATGTCCGAGGCGACGGCGAAGCGGCGCTGGCAGACGGCGCGCGCCTGGCTGCTCGACGCATTGGCGAATCCGGTCGAAGATGACTGATCCCGCGCTGGAGCGTGCCGCGCTCGCCGTGTTCGAACGGCTGCTCGACGTGTCCGAAGCCGATCGCGATGGCTGGCTGGCGGCGGAAACCGCCGGCAACCCGGCCTTGTTCGAACGCGTCCGCGCGATGCTCGAGGCTGACCGGATATCGGAACTGCGTACCGGCGCCGCGGTCGACCTGATCGAGGAGGAGCCGGTCCCGGAGCGGATCGGCGCGTATCGCATCACCGGACGGATCGGTGGCGGCGGCATGGGATCGGTCTATCGCGGCGAACGCATGACCGGCGACTTCGCCCATGTCGTGGCGATCAAGATCATCAAGCCCGGCCTGCTCACCGACCGGCTGATCGACCGTTTCCGCACCGAGCGCCAGACCCTGGCGCAGCTCTCGCATCCCAATATCGCGCATCTCTTCGATGGCGGCGAGACCGGGGCCGGATCGCCCTATATCATCATGGAACTGGTCGACGGGCTGCCGCTGATCGAGTGGGCGGACGGCCAGGGGGCGGACGGGCAGGGGCTGAACCGGGACGCCCGGCTGCGGCTGTTCGGCGATGTCTGCGCCGCCGTCGGCTTCGCGCATCGCAACCTGATCGTCCACCGCGATCTGACCCCGTCCAACGTGCTGGTGACCGGCGACGGCGTGGTCAAGCTCATCGATTTCGGCATCGCCAAGCCCGCCGACGACGAACCGGCGCCAGCCGGCGGCATGACGCCGTCGATCGGCAGCCTCAGCCTGACGCCCGGCTATGCGGCGCCGGAACGGATGACCAGCGCGCAGGTCACGACCGCGGCCGACATCTATTCGCTCGGCAAGCTGCTGCAGAAACTGGTGCCGCCCGGTCCCGACGATCGCGATCTGCGCGCGATCATTGCGCGCGCCACCGCGAACCAGCCCGAGGACCGCTATCCGACGGCGGATGCGCTGGGACAGGATCTCGATCGCTGGGCGAAGGGCTTCACCGTCGCTGCGACCGCAGGCGGACGCCGGTATCGGGTGACCAAGTTCATCGGCCGCAATCGGCTGGGGGTCGGCGTGGCGACGACGGTGCTGCTGCTGCTGATCGGTGCGCTGCTGGTGACGCTGCAAGCCTATGCGCGAGCCGAGAAGGCGCGTGCGGCCGAGGCGGCCCGGTTCGAGGACCTGCGCAGCCTCGCCGGCTTCATGCTGTTCGAACTCAACGATCGGATGGAGCGCGTGATCGGCAACAACGCCGCGCGGGTGAGGCTGGCCGACCGCGCGCAGACCTATTTGTCCGCGCTCGCGGCCTCTGAGGGAGCCGGTCCGGGATTGCGACTGGAGGCTGCGCGCGGCTTCGTCACGCTTGCGCGCATCCAGGGTGTGCCGACCGAGCCCAATCTGGGCGATGTCGGCCGGGCGGCGCAGAATCTCGAGACCGCGATCGCCATGCTCCGCGCGCCCGACATACCGCGCGCGACCGCGGCGCCACCGCTCGCGGAAGCCTTGTCGCTGCTCGCGATGGTCAAGGCGCACGCCCAAAGCGACAGCGAAGGCGGCAACCGGCTCGCTGCCGAGGCGGCGCGCACGCTGGCGGCATCCGACGATCATGGGCCGCAGTGGCAGGCGGCTAGAAGTCAGCTCCGCAAGGCCCAGCTCGAGCTCGCGGTTCTCGGCCAGAAGCCCGACGATCTCCAGCGTCTCGCGGATCTGCTCGATCGCGAGATCGGCGAATGGCCGGCGGCGATGCAGCGCTCGCGCGCAGCGGCATTCGACCGGGCATCCGCGCGCTACTATCGCGGGATCAAGGCCTATTTCATCGATGAACTCGATGCCGGTGTCGACTTCGCACTCGACGCCGAGCGTCGGCTGCTGGCGCTGGACAAGGCCGAACCGAACGATCCCGCCATCCTCCAGCTGATCGCCTTCAACGCCTATGTCGGCTTCGGTACGGCATCGGGGGCCAGGGGACGCGAGGCCGACGCGCAGCGCTTCGTGCGGACCGCGCGCGAAAGCGTCGACCGGCTGATGCAGATCGAACCCAATGACCAGACTTTGCGCGCGTTCGCCGGCTCCGTCCGCGGCGCCGAATCGCAGGCGTTGAGCGACCGCGGCCTTCACGCGCAGGCGATCGCGATGCAGCGCAGCGTCGTCGCGCTCTACGAGCAGGTCTTTCGCGCGCAGGGCAAGAGCTCGACCGCGAACCGCCTGGTCGCCGCCAACGTCGCGCTCAGCGCCATCGCGCACAAGGCGAACGACAGGGACGTCCTCTGTGCCGCCGGGTCGGCCGCGCTGGGCCATCTCGTCCGGCTTGAAGCGCGCGGCGAACTGCTCGGCTTTGCCGCCCGCTACAAGCCGGGGCTGGAAGGCAATGCAGCGCTCTGTGCGAAGGGCGCGCCGGTTTCGGCGATGGCGTTCCTGAATTGAGGCGCGGCCGCAGCGTCCGGTTCAAGGCTCGACGTAGATCTTGCCGAAATGCTCGGCCAGCCGGGTCGCCAGCTCGGGCGTGAGCGGCAACGCTTTGACGGCAGTTTCGGCAATGGCGTCGCGCGCCCGGTCGAACAGGGCGATACAGGGCTGGTTGTCGAATCTCGATGTATATAAAATGCCGTCTGCGCTGCCGGCCGCGTGGATTTCGGCGCTCGCCCAGGTTCGATCATAGGCCGCGCCATGAAGGTCGGTGAATGACAGTCCATGCGCGGATACGCCGGCGTCGATCAGCGGATGCAGTTTCAGGGCTTTGGTGGTGACGAGTTCGCTGCGCGCACGGACCAGAACGTCAGTCGCCAGCACGAAGGGAATTTCCGGCAGGCGGACGAGTGTTTCGCCAAATGACGTCGTGAGCGCGCGCGCGAGGTACATCGTTTTGAAGACCCCGGCAGGGTCGTCGTAGCGCTGCTCGGGCAAGCTTCCCGGCGGACCGAAGAATATCGGATCGTGGAGCCGGCGATGGATGCGATGGAGGACGACGCCCTTCGCCAAAGTCCGCAATCGCGACGCCGCCACGACCGTTCAGGCCGCCCAGCCCGCAACGAGGCTCCTGAGCTGCCGCAACGTGGATGCGTCGGGCCGATCCGCCAATATGTCGAAGATCGATCGTGCCGTCGGCCCGAACCCTTCGATCGGTGTCACCAGCAATTGCAATTGTCCCCACGGCGCCATGTCGCCAAACGCTTCGAGCAGCGACTTCAGGTCGGCGACTGTCTCGCCGTTGATGATCTGCGCTGCCGGATAGCGAATTTCGTTACCATAAGGCACGCCCAGAATTTGCCGGCGCTGGCGCTGCTTGTCGATCGCCGCCGGTTGGACGCCGAGCAGGTCTGCGAGCTGGTGGCGATCATACATGCCACCGGCCTTGGCCGCCATGTCTGCCCTGAACTGCGCCGTCCGCGCGCGCGCCGCCATTTCCGCGGCAAGCCGCTCCGGCGGTGGCGGCACCAGATCGCGAGGCGCGATCGCCAGTGCCTGGCCGAAATCGGGTGCGCTGAGGATTGCCGCCAGCGTGTCGTCACTTGCCGATTCGACCGCACGCGCGATCGCGATCGACAGACGTTCGAGCGCCTTGCCGCGCAGCGTATGGCTGGAGGGCGGCGCATCCGGGGAACGCCTGGCGGCTGGAGGGAGCGAAGCGGCGCTTGCCATATCTGCGATCGTCTTGTCCTGTCGGTCGCAAAACTAGTCAGTGCGGACAAAAAAGACAAGGCTGAATGGCTGCGGGCCGCGCTGCCGGCAACCAGCGGGCCGGCAACCAGCAGGAGCGCCGGTCAACACCCGCATCGGCTGCACATGGCCAAGTCATCTGGGCCATGTCATCTGGAGGCCCGACCGGGAATCGAACCCGGGTGCAAGGATTTGCAGTCCTCTGCGTCACCACTCCGCCATCGGGCCTCGATGGACTTAATCTGCTGACCCGACACGATAAATCGTTCGTGGGTTGATAGCATGCCCTTGACCGGCCGCTCGAACGATCACGCGTTGATCACGCGATCGAGGAACCTGGCCGCTTCGGGACGGTGCAGATAGCCGCTGAAAGAATTGGGCGCAACGATTTTGACCAACGGGCGAAACTGCGCGCGCAGGTGCATCGAAAAGGCTTGTTTCCCGTCATTTGATGATTCTGGACGGGATCAATCTCCTCCCTTGTACGCCGATCGGGAATGCCCATCAGATGAACGCCTTTGCCCATTCGGCCATGTCACTGCGGCGCAGCTCACCGCTCGCGTAGAGCGAGAGAATCGTTCGCGACAGGGCTGGCGCCGTCACGGCGCGCGCGGCGAGCAGGCTGGCGAGATCCGAAATATGCGCCTCACCAAGGATCAAACCCAGGTCCGCCCGGTCGTCGGGACCGACGGGCGTCACGTCGAGCGCCGCGGCAAGCCATGCCGTCGACCGGTGCAGATGGTGGCTCACCGACGCGTTGCGCAACAGAGTCGCGACGATCCGCCGATCCGACCCCCCCGATTGCATCGCGATAGTTTTCATCCAGGCCGATACCTTTCATGCAGATCTGCGCCGTTGCCCGACTTTACCACGGTGCCGCGAGAATGGGTAAGCCCCAGGGCCATCCGCCAAACCGACAGGCGCTCGCGCTTTTCGGCGAACGACGCTTGGCGGACGCCGTGCCGCGGGATAGAAGCCCGGAACGTCGACACTAAGTGTATTGCGCAGCTAAGACAGTTGTGCCATCCGGGGGCCATTGTGAACGAGCAGAACTACGAATCCCTGCGCCGCGCGATGGTGGCGAGCCAGTTGCGGACGAGTGCGGTCAGCGACCCGCGCGTCGTCGCGGCGATGGGCGAGGTGCCGCGTGAGCGCTTCGTGCCGGTCACGCGCCGCCAGCTTGCCTATGTCGACACGCCGGTGCCGCTGGGCGCCGGCCGCGCGCTCAACCTGCCGATGGTGACGGGCCGGCTGCTGACCGAAGCGGCGGTCGCACCGACCGACCATGTGCTCGTCGTCGGTGCGGCGACCGGCTATGCGTCGGCGTTGCTCGCGAAGCTCGCGGCGAGCGTGGTCGCGGTCGAAAGCGATGCCGCCCTGGTCGCGGCGATGCGCGACGAGCTGGGCGCGACGCCCGCCGTCACGATCGTCGAGGGACCGCTGGCCGAAGGTGCCGCGGATCATGCGCCTTTTGATCTGATCCTGATCGACGGCGCGATCGAGCAGCTTCCCGATGCGTTGAAAACCCAACTGAAGCCGGGCGGACGGATCGCCTGCGCGCTGATCGAGGGCAATGTCACACGCCTTGCGATCGGTCGCATCGCGGGCGACTCCGTCGGCTTTCAGATCTTCGCCGATGCCGAGGCGGTTCCGCTGCCCGGCTTCGCGCGCCCCCGCCAGTTCAGTTTCTGAAAGTCCGTCTATGCGTCGAATCCAGCGGCTCCCCCTGAAAATCTGCACGCCCCTGAAAATCTGCACGGGTGTCTCGCTTGCGGCGCTGATGTTCGCGGCGCCGGCCGGCGCCGAGACGCTGCGCGATGCACTGGTCAAGGCCTATCAGGCCAACCCGACGCTGACCGGCGCCCGTGCCGAACAGCGCGCGACCGACGAGGGGGTGCCGATCGCCAAGGCGGATGCGCTGCCGGATCTGCGCGGAACCGCGAGCTATACCGAAAATCTGGTGCAGTCGTCGAACAGCTTCAACTCGCCGACGCGCCAGGCGTTCGCGGGCATAAATCTGGATGTACCGATTTATCAAGGGGGGGCGGTGCGCAACGGCATTGCCGCCGCGAAAAAGCGCGTCGAGGCCGGCCGCGGCGATCTGCGCGGTACCGAGGCGAGTATCTTCAGTGCGGTCGTCGCCGGTTACATGGACGTGATTCGTGACCAGGCGATCGTCCAGCTCAACCAGGCCAATGTCCGTGTGCTCCAAACCAATTTGCAGGCGACGCAGGACCGGTTCGAGGTCGGCGACCTGACCCGGACCGACATCGCCCAGTCGCAGGCACGGCTCTCGATCTCGCAGAGCCAGCTGCGCTCGGCCGAGGCGCAGCTGATTTCGAGCCGCGAGCAATATATCCGGCTGGTCGGTTCGGCGCCGGTCGATCTCGAAACGCCGCCGCCTTTGCCCAATCTGCCGGCGACGCCCGATGCCGCGGTCGAGGTCGCGCTCGACAACAATCCCGACATTGCCGCCGCGATCGCCCGCCGCGAGGCCGCGCGCTACGATATCGGTGTCGCCCGTGCCGCACGGCTGCCCAGGCTGTCGGCGGTCGGTGGCGGCAATTACACCAATTTCCTCGGGACGCTCGGCAGCAGCGTCGCCGGCGCCAACGTCTCGCAATCGTCGAAGGACGCGCAGGTCGGCCTGCAGGCGACGATCCCGCTTTATCAGGGCGGCAGACCCGCCGCTCAGATCCGCCAGGCGCAGGCGCGTTCGGGCCAGGCAATCGAGCAGGAGATCGAGGTCGAGCGCGGCGTCATCGCGCAGACCCGCGCGGCCTTTGCCAGTTGGCGCGCGTCGCTGGCGGTGATCGAATCGTCGCAGCAGGCGGTCGATGCCAATAATCTCTCGCTCGAAGGCGTCCGCGCCGAGAACAGCGTCGGCAACCGCACGATCCTCGACATCCTCAACGCCGAACAGGAATTGCTCAACTCGCAGGTCCAGCTCGTGACCGCGCGGCGCGATGCCTATGTCGCCGGTTTCAGCATGCTCGCGGCGATGGGCAAGGCCGAGGCGCGCGATCTCGGGCTCGACGGCGGCACGCTCTACGATCCGATGCAAAATTACGACAAGGTGCGTAATTCGATCTGGGATTGGGGTTCGCGGCCCAATCCGAAGGCGGAATCGACGCGGACCGTTGACACGCCGGCCCAAACACCGGCAGTTGAGCCTTTGCCGGAGCGTCCTGTTACGCCACCCGGCGGTTGAACTACGATCACGGGAAGGTCGGCATGGGGGATGTGCGCCACGAACCGTCGATGGAGGAGATTCTCTCCTCGATCAAACGGATCATCGCCGAGGACAGCGACGCCGTCCTCTCGGCGGCGCGCCAGCGTCGGCCGATGCGATCGCCCGAGCCCGAGACGTTCGACGATGACGAGCCCGAGGATGTGCTGGAACTGACCGCGCCCGAGGCACCCGAACCGCCCGTCCAGCAGCCGGTGATCGAACCCGTCCGCGCGCGGGCCGCGCCGCGGCCGGAACCCGTCGCCGCGGCTCCGGTCCCGGCGGCCCCGGTTCCTGAGGCGGCGCCCGTTCCGCCGGTTACCACCGAATCGCTGCTGTCGAGCGGCGTGGCCGACGCGACGCGTCAGGCGCTGGCATCGCTCTCGACCATGATCGTCAAGCCCGCCGCCAACGCCGACAATACGCTCGACGGCCTCGTCCGCGAGATGCTGCGGCCGATGCTGAAGGAATGGCTCGACGCGCATCTCCCGACCCTGGTCGAAGGCCTGGTCGCCCGCGAGATCGCACGGCTGACGGGGCAGAGCCTTTAATCATATCGGGTTGGCATCGGCCGCTGCCCACCGCTAAGGGCGGCAGGCCATGACAGAACTCGCCAAGACTTTCGATCCCGCCGCCATCGAGGCGCGCTGGTACGCCCATTGGGAAGCGAAGGGCCGCTTCCGCCCGGAGCGGCCCGAGGCGGTGCCGTTCACGATCGTCAATCCGCCGCCCAACGTCACCGGCAGCCTGCATATCGGCCATGCGCTCGACAATACGCTGCAGGACATATTGATCCGCCACGCGCGGCTGCAGGGCAAGGATGCCTTGTGGGTGGTCGGCACCGATCATGCCGGCATCGCGACGCAGATGGTGGTCGAGCGCCAGCTCAACGACCGGCAGCAGAAGCGCACCGATTTCACCCGCGAGCAATTCATCGCCAAGGTCTGGGAATGGAAGGAAGAGAGCGGCGGGCAGATCACGCGCCAGCTTCGCCGGCTCGGCTGCTCGATGGACTGGGCGAACGAGCGCTTCACGATGGACGAGGGCTTCTCGAAGGCCGTCGTCAAGGTGTTCGTCGATCTCTACAACCAGAAATTGCTCTATCGCGACAAGCGCCTCGTCAATTGGGATCCGGGCCTCAAGACCGCGATCTCCGATCTCGAGGTCGAGACCAATGAGGTCAACGGCAAGTTCTGGCATTTCCGCTACCCGCTCGCGGACGGCGGCGGCTTCATCTCGGTCGCGACGACGCGGCCGGAGACGATGCTCGCCGACATGGCGGTCGCGGTCAACGCGTCGGACGCGCGCTACAGTGCGCTGGTCGGCAAGCATGTGCGGCTGCCGATCACCGGCCGGTTGATCCCGATCATCACCGACGACCATGCCGATCCCGAACTGGGTTCGGGTGCGGTGAAGATCACGCCCGGCCATGATTTCAACGATTTCGAGGTCGGCAAGCGCGCCGGCTTCAAGCCCGCCGAGATGCTCAATATGCTCGATGCCGAGGCGAAGGTGGTGCAGACCGCCGACGGGCTGATCCCGGCCGACCTGCTCGGGCTCGATCGTTTCGATGCCCGCAAGCGCGTCGTCGCGGCGATCGACGCGGCCGGCCTGCTCGAAAAGGTCGAGGATCGCGTGATCCAGACGCCTTATGGCGACCGGTCGGGCGTGGCGATCGAGCCGTGGCTGACCGACCAATGGTATGTCGATGCGGAGACGCTTGCCGGTCCCGCGCTCGATGCCGTGCGCAGCGGCGATATCCGTGTCGTGCCCGAGACGTGGAAGAAGACCTGGTACAATTGGCTCGAGAATATCCAGCCGTGGTGCGTGAGTCGCCAGCTCTGGTGGGGGCATCAGATTCCGGCGTGGTACGACGCCGACGGCGCGGTCTATGTGGCCGAGGACGAAGCGGGGGCGACGGCATTGGCCGGCGGCAAGGCGCTGACCCGCGACGGCGACGTGCTCGACACCTGGTTCTCGTCCGCGCTCTGGCCGTTCGGCACGCTCGGCTGGCCCGAGCAGACCGAGGCGGTCAGGCGCCATTATCCCAACGACGTGCTGGTCTCCGGCTTCGATATCCTGTTCTTCTGGGATGCGCGGATGGCGATGCAGGGTTTGCATTTCATGGGAGAGAAGCCGTGGAAGACTTTGTATCTGCACGGTCTTGTCCGCGACCAGTTCGGCGCGAAGATGTCCAAGTCGAAGGGCAACACCGTCGATCCGCTGGGGCTGATCGACCGCTTCGGCGCCGATGCGCTGCGCTTCACGCTCGCGGCGATGGAGAGCCAGGGCCGCGACATCAAGCTCGATGAGCGCCGCGTCGAGGGCTATCGCAACTTCGCGACCAAGCTCTGGAACGCGACCCGCTTCTGCCAGGCCAATGGCATTGGTGCGTCGGCGACGATCGAGCCGCCGGTGGCGATGCTCGCCGTCAATCGCTGGATCGTCGCCGAGACTGTCGCGACGATCCAGAAGCTCGACCTCGCGCTCGCCGATTTGCGCTTCGACGAAAGCGCCAACACGATCTACCAGTTCGTCTGGGCGACCTTCTGCGACTGGTATGTCGAACTGATCAAGCCGGTCTCGATCGGCGACGAGCGCGGCACCATCGACGACGAGACCCGGACGGTCGCCGGCTGGGTGCTCGACCAGATCCTCGTCATGCTCCACCCGTTCATGCCGTTCATCACCGAAGAACTCTGGCACGCGCTGGGTGAGCGGCCCTACGATCTGATCCTCGCCAAATGGCCGATGGCCGATGCGCGCGCGCTCGATCCGGCTGCGCAGGCCGAGATCGACTGGGTGATCCGGCTGGTCAGCGAAGTCCGCGCCGCGCGGTCGGAACTCAATGTTCCGCCGGGCGCGAAACTTGCGGCCTATGTGCACGACGCAGGTGCGGAGACGATCGCGCGCATCGGCCGCTGCACCACCATGCTGTCGCGGCTGGCACGGCTGGACAGCATCACGGCCGGCGCGGCGCCGGGTGGCGGCGCCGCGCAACTGGTGGTCGACGAGGCGACCTGGGTCCTGCCGCTCGAAGGCGTGATCGACGTCGACGCCGAACGCGCGCGCCTCGCCAAGGCGATCGCCGGCGCCGACAAGGAGCGCGGGGCGCTCGCCGGCCGGCTCGGTAACCCGGCCTTCGTCGAGAAGGCGAAGCCCGAGGCGGTCGCCAAGGCGCGCGAGGATCATGATGCCAAGGCGGCGGAAGCGGATCGGCTGAAGGCGGCGCTCGCGCGTCTCGGCTGATATGGCGGATGCCCCCACCCGAGCCGGGTCCGCGCAACCGGGCCAGCGCGACCTGACCATCGGGCCGATCAACCGCACTTTGCTGTTGTTCGCATTGCCGACGCTCGGCTCGTCGATCCTGCAGTCGCTCAACGGCTCGATCAACGCGATCTGGATCGGCCAGTTTCTGGGCGAGACCGCGCTGGCCGCGACCACCAATGCCAACATCATCATGTTTCTCATGTTCGCGGCGGTGTTCGGCTTCGGCATGGCCGCGACGATCCTGATCGGCCAGAGCCTCGGCCGCCGCGACGTCGATGCCGCGCGCCGCGTCGTCGGCACGACGGCGGGCATGTTCGGGGCGATCTCGCTCGTCGTCGGCGTCGCTGGCTGGTTCGCCGCGCCGGCGCTGCTGCACCTGCTGGCCACGCCGGCCGACGTCTATCCGCTGGCTCTCTCCTATCTGCGCGTGATCTTCATCTCGATGCCGCCGAGCTTTCTCAGCGTGCTGCTGATGATGAGCCTGCGCGGTGCCGGCGATTCGCTGACGCCATTGTGGTTCATGATGCTCGGTGCCGCCGTCGACGTCATGCTCAACCCGGTGCTGATCCTGGGGCTCGGGCCCGCGCCCGCAATGGGAATCGCGGGCGCGGCGACCGCGACGCTGATCGCCAATGTCATCAGTCTGGCCGGGCTGCTCGCCTATATCTATCGCCGCGACCTGCTGCTGCGGCTGCGCGGCCCCGAACTGCGCTATTTGATACCCGAGCGCGCGCTGCTCAAGACGATCGTGGCCAAGGGGCTGCCGATGGGGCTGCAGATGCTGGTGATGTCGTCATCGGCGCTGGTGATGATCGGTCTGGTCAACCGCCAGGGCACCACCGTGACCGCTGCTTACGGCGCGGCGAGCCAGTTGTGGACCTATATCCAGATGCCGGCGATGGCGGTCGGGGCTGCGGTCAGCGCGATGGCCGCGCAGAATATCGGTGCCGGACGCTGGGATCGCGTGGGCAGGATCACGCGCGGCGGGGTGATGCTCAACCTCGCGCTGACCGGGAGCCTGATCCTCGCCGTCACCCTGGCGGAGCGGCATGTGCTGTGGCTGTTCCTCGGGACCGACGGTTCGGCGATCGCGGCGGCGGAGCACATCAACCGGCTGGTCGCGTGGAGCTTCGCCTTGTTCGGTGTGTCGATGGTGCTGTCGGCGACGATGCGCGCGAACGGCGCGGTGATCGCGCCTTTGATCATCCTGTTCGTCGCATCCTTTCCGATCCGGCTGGGCCTGGCGCTGACGACGGGGCCGTGGCTCGGCGCAGATGGCCTGTGGTGGAGCTTCTGCGCAGGGTCGGTCGCATCGTTGCTGCTGACAATCGCCTATTACCGCTTCGGCAGGTGGCGCGATAAAAGGATGGTGGTCCCGCCGAGCGCGATCGAGACTCAGGAACAGGCGCTCGCCGATTGTGAGCCGGCGGGCGCGGTCAAGCCGGTCGGTTGACCGGCGCATCGGCCGGCGCGACCACCTCGATCACACCCTTGGCCACCCTCGCCATCACCGGCGTGTGCGCCAGCACCTCACCGTCGATCGAGATCGGCAGGCAAGGCTCGGTGATGATCTTCAGCGCGGTGCCGCGGAACTCCCGATAGGTCTTCCGGCGTGTGCGCAGCTTGACGACGCTGCTGAACCAGCTCCAGGCCAAGGTGCTGCTCCTGGTGCCGACCACCGCCTGGACGACGATCTCGCCGCTGTCGAGCGTCGCGTCCTCGACCAGTTTGGTGCCGCCATGATAGCTGCCATTGGCGATCCGCACTTCGAGGGCGTCGATCGTCGTGCTGGTCTCGCCTTCGACGATCATCAGCTTGAACGGGCGGAAGCGTGTCATCTGCCAGGCCGCCCACATCAGATAGCCGGTTCGGCCGAGCGCGCGCTTCAGCCCGTGCGGGACTGTCTCGGCGATCAGCGGCGCCACGCCGATCGCGGCGCAATTGGCATAATAATCGCCATCGATCATGCCGAGATCGATGCGCCGCCGCTGGCCGGTCGCGATCACGTCGATCGCGCCGTCGATGTCGAGCGGGATGCCCAATGTGCGCGCGAAGCTGTTGGCCGTTCCCAGCGGCAGCAGCGCGAACACGCAATCGCTGCCGACGAAATAATCGACCGACGACGACAGCGAGCCATCGCCGCCACCGACGATCACCATCGGCGCGCCGCTCGCGACCGCGGTGCGGATCGCCTCTTGGAACTTGTCGGGATTGCGCACCGGATGCGCGGAGATGATCTCGACGCCGGCCTCGCGCAGCTGGACGACGGCATGACGGAACAGCTTGCGGCCTTTGCGTGATTTGGCGTTGACGACGAGAATGGCTTTCTTCGGTACCGGGGCGGGGCTGGTCATGGCGGCGTCAACGCACGAAACGCTGCGGCGACGCAACGATCGCACGAATCCGGTTGCGAGGCTGGCTGGTCGCGACGCTGGCAAAACCGGTGCCCGCCGGGCTAAAGCGCTGGCATGACCCATGCTTCATATCCCGCCCTCCGCCTTCGCCGTACCCGCACCCATGGCTGGAGCCGGGCGATGGTGGCCGAGACCGTCCTCACCCCCGCCGATCTGATCTGGCCGTTGTTCGTCACCTCCGGCAGCGGCGTCGAGGAACCGGTCGCGACCTTGCCGGGCGTGTCGCGCTGGTCGGTCGATCTTGCGGTCGCGCGCGCGCGCGAGGCGAGGACGCTCGGCATTCCATGCCTGGCGCTGTTCCCCAACACGCCGCGCGACCTTCGCACCGACGATGGCGGCGAGGCGCTGAACCCCGACAATCTGATGTGCCGGGCGATCCGGGCGATCAAGGACGCGGTGCCCGAGGTCGGCGTGCTGACCGATGTCGCGCTCGACCCCTACACCGCACACGGCCATGACGGGCTCGTCGATGAAGCCGGCTATGTCCTCAACGACCCGACCGCCGCGGTGCTGGTCGGGCAGGCGCTCAACCAGGCGGCGGCCGGCGCCGACATCATCGCCCCGTCCGACATGATGGACGGCCGCGTCGGCGCGATCCGCCAAGCGCTCGAAGGAGCGGGGCATCACAACGTCCAGATCATGGCCTATGCCGCCAAATATGCGAGCGCCTTCTATGGCCCGTTCCGCGATGCGGTGGGCTCGCGCGGCCTGCTCAAGGGCGACAAGAAGACCTACCAGATGGATCACGCCAATGCCGAAGAGGCCTTGCGCGAGGTCGCGATGGACCTTGCCGAGGGCGCGGATACGGTGATGGTGAAGCCGGGCCTGCCGTATCTCGACATCATCCGGCGCGTGAAGGACCGCTTCCAAGTCCCTGTGTTCGCTTATCAGGTTTCCGGCGAATATGCGATGATCGAGGCGGCGGCAGCGGCGGGGGCGGGTGATCGCGATGCGCTGGTGCTGGAGACTTTGATCGCGTTCAAACGTGCCGGCTGCTCGGGCGTGCTGACCTATCATGCCGCGCACGCGGCGCGACTGCTGACGGCATGATCACGACCGACCGGCTGATCCTGCGGCCGGCCGACGATCGCGATCTGCCGACCTTCCGCGCGCACGATGCCGATCCGCGCGTGATGGTCTATCTCGGGCCGCTCCGCAGCGCGGCGGATTCCGATGCCGTCCGCCACCGCCATCGGCGCTATCGCGAGAGCGCCGGCTACGGCTTTCTCGCCGTCGAGCGCCGCGCCGACGGCGTCGTGCTGGGGTTTTGCGGTCTCAAGCCGGGCGCCCCCGATACGCCGATCGCGGGCGAGGTCGAGATCGGCTGGAGCTTCGGCGCCGACCATTGGGGGCAGGGCTATGCCTTCGAAGCGGCCCAGGCGAGCCTCGACTGGGGCTGGGCCCATCTCGACGTGCCGGCGATCGCGGCGATCACCACCGCCGCCAACGCGCCGAGCCGCAAGCTGATGGACCGGCTGGGCATGCGGCATGTGCCGGAGGATGATTTCGAGCATCCGGTGGTGTCGGCCGACAGTCCGCTGCGGCCGCATGTCGTCTATCGCATTGCCCGGCCCGCGGCGCTTGCGATACGAAAACTACCGCTCCGTTAACCAAATCCAAATGCCGCCGCTCTTATCCCACGCTGGATGACACGCGTGGGGGAAGCATGGCGAGCGCTGCGATGACGAACGAGCGGAGCGCCGTCACGGCGCGATGGATATTCCTGGCGACGATCCTCACCGGATCCTTCCTGCTGTTCCTGATCCAGCCGATGATCGCACGAATGGCGCTGCCGCGACTCGGCGGCGCGCCGGCGGTGTGGAACAGCGCGATGCTGGTCTACCAGGCGCTGCTGCTCGGCGGCTATGCCTATGCGCATTATCTCGGGCGCTTCACGGGTCGGCAGCAGGCGGCGATCCACCTGATCCTGTTCGCGATCGCCGCTCTGTGGCTGCCGATCGGCCTCGCCGACATCCTGCCGCCGGCCGACGCCGCGCCCGAACTGTGGGTGCCGTATCTGCTGGCGCTGTCGATCGGCCCGATCTTCTTCGCCGTCGCCGCGCAGGCGCCGCTGATGCAGCGCTGGTACAGCCTGGCGAGCGGCGGACGCGATCCTTACGCGCTCTATGCCGCGTCCAATCTCGGCAGCTTTGGCGGTCTGATCGCCTATCCGCTGCTGGTCGAACCCAATATGCCGGTCGCCGCGCAGCGCTGGCTGTGGACCGGCGGTTATGTCGTGCTCGCCTTGCTCGTTGCCGGCTGCGCGCTGACATTGCCGCGCGGGGCCATTACCGCCGCCGTTCGCGCGCCGGTCAGCGATAAGCCGACCGCGCGCCGCTGGCTGCACTGGATCATCCTTGCCGCCGTCCCGTCGGGCCTGATGCTGTCGACGACGACGCATCTGACCACCGACATCGTCGCGATGCCGCTGCTGTGGGTAATTCCGCTCGGCCTCTATCTGCTCAGTTTCTCGGTCGCCTTCGCCACCCGCCGCGCCGTGCCGGACGCGATCATCCGGCTCGCGCCGCTCGCGATCCTGCTGTTCGGCGGCCTCGCGCTCGGCGGTAGCCAGGATCGCCCGTTCCTCGGCGCGTTCATGGGGCTGCTGTTGCTGTTCGTCGTCGCGGTCGCGCTACATGGCGAAATGTATCGACTGCGGCCGGCGCCCGACCGGCTGACCAGCTTCTATCTGGCGATGTCGGTCGGCGGCGTGATCGGCGGGCTGTTCGCGGCCTTGCTGGCACCGGTCGCATTCGACTGGACGTATGAACATCCGCTGCTGATCTTCGCGGCGGGCCTGCTCGTGCCGCAGACCTACCTGATCGCCAAGCTGCGTGCTTTCTGGGGTGATGGGCAACGTGCCCGTATCCGCACGCTGGCGGTCGCGCTGGCGGTGATGCTGATCGCGCTCGCCTCGATCGCAAAGCTGCCGCTGCTGCCCGAAAGCCCCGAGCCGCTGGCGTTCGGACTGATCGCCCTGATCGGTATCCTTTGTCTCGGTCGCCGCGCGCCTTATGCGGTGGCGCTCGCCGGCGTCCTGCTCGTGTTCGGTGGCTATCGCGAGATCGCATTGAGCTTGAAGGGCGATGCCCGCGTCCGCAGCTATTTCGGCGTCTATACCATTCGCGATTTTCCGGCTGATGGCATGCGCGTCCTGGCGCATGGCACGACTTTCCACGGCGTCCAGGTGACGATTCCCGGCCATGAGACGCAGCCGACCAGTTACTATTTTCAGGGTTCGGGAATCGGCGAGGCCATGACGTCGGTCGAACCGATTTACGGCCGCGCCGCGCGCGTCGGCGTGGTCGGTCTTGGGGCCGGCACGCTCGCCTGCTATGCGAAGCCCGGCCAGAGCTGGACCTTCTACGAGATCGATCCGGCGGTGGTGAAGATCGCGCGCGATCCCGCCCGGTTCAGCTTCCTGTCGCGCTGTCTGCCGGATGTGCCGATCCGCATCGGCGATGCCCGGCTGACCCTGGACGCGGCCGTGCCCGCCAGCCTCGATCTGCTCGCGCTCGACGCCTTCTCGTCCGATTCGGTGCCGATGCATCTGCTGACGCGCGAGGCCTTCGCCACTTATGGTGCGGCGCTCGAGCGGCGCGGGCTGTTGATGGTCCACATCTCCAACCGCTTCCTCGATCTCGAGCCGGTGGTCGCGGCCGCCGCGGCCGACGGTGGATGGACCGGCGCGGTGCTGGACTTTCGCAATCCCAGCACGGCGCAGAAGGATGCATTGCTCCAGGCGAGTTCGCTGTGGGTGGCTCTGTCGCGCGACCCGGCGGTGATCGCCGACCTCCGCCGCCGCACGCCGGGGTGGCGCGCACTTGGCGGACGACCGGGTTTCCAGCCCTGGACCGACGACTTTTCCAGCATCTTGCCGCTGGTCAAGGCATGGGAACCCGCTACACAAAAGGCGCCGTGACCGACATCATCCTCGAAACCGAAAGGCTGCGGCTGCGCGTCCATCGCCCCGGCGACGCCGAGCTGATCGCGGCCCATCTCAACAGTGAAACGGTGATGAAGGAATTGGGCGGCCCGAAGGATCGCGCCGGCATCGACGCCATGATCGCACGCAACCGCGCCTGCCAGGCCGAATTTGGCCACAGCTTCGGCGTGATCGAGCGGCGCGCCGACGATGAGCTGATCGGGCTCTGCGGCATCCGTCGCGTCGTATCGCTGCGCGCGCCGATGCCGGGCGGCTTCGAGATCGGCTGGCGGCTGCGCGCCGAATATGTGGGGCAGGGCTATGCCCGCGAAGCAGCCAGCGCGGCGCTGACCCACGCGTTCACCGTTCTCGGCGCGCCGCGAGTCGTCGCGTTCACCTCGAACAGCAACCGGCCCTCCTGGGGATTGATGGAACGGCTGGGCATGACGCGGCGCGCGGATCTGGACTTTGACGATCCCGATTTTCCGCCGCATCTCAATCCGACCATCGTTTACTGCATCGAAAGCGAATCATGGACGGCGTGAGCATCATTTCCTTCGGCGGCAAGACGCCGCAAATCCACGACAGCGCCTTCATCGCGCCGGGCTGCCGGCTGATCGGCGACATCGTGATCGGCGCGGACGTCAGCATCTGGTATAATTGCGTGCTGCGCGGCGACGTCAACCGGATCCGTATCGGCGCGCGCACCAACATCCAGGACGGCTCGGTGATCCATGTCGATTCGCCGACGCCCGAAATTCCCGCCGGCACGCCGACGATCATCGGTGAGGATGTGCTGATCGGCCATATGGCAATGGTCCACAGCAGCATCCTGCATGATCGCGCGTTCGTCGGTCTCGGTGCGGTCGTGCTCGATGCCGTGATCGAATCGGACGGCATGATCGGGGCCGGCGCGATGCTGACGCCCGGCAAGACCATCGGCGCCGGCCAATTATGGCTTGGACGGCCCGCCAAATATGTGCGCGACCTGCGGACGGAGGAGATCGCCGACCATCGCCGGGGCGTCGCCAACTATGTCGGGAACGGCCGCGCCCACAAGGCGGCGATCCTCAGCCCGCTTTGAGCTTTCCCTTCAGCGCATCCATCCGCGCAGTCTGACGGTCGACGATCGCGCCGATCTCGGCCTGCGCCGCGCGCAGTTCCGATTCGCCGCCCTGCGCCTTGCCGGCGGCGATCGCGTCGAGCCGCTCGACCAGCAGGCTGTCGATCGACGCCAGCGCACCGACGCTGGCCGCGCGCGTCGCTTCGATGCCGGACAGCGCCTGCTGCGCCTCGATCCAGGCTTCGCTGCCTGCCGTCGCGCCGGATGCCGCCATGACGCGGCGCTCGGCACCGGCAACGGCGCTGGCGAACGCATCGTCGCCCTTATGGGCCTCGTCGACCAGCGCCGCGATTCGCGCCGTGAGCGCCGCATCGGCGGCCGGCGGCGCGGACGGTGCAGGCGCCGGGGGGGCAGGCGTTTCGGCCGCCCGCCGTGCGAGCGACGGGAATTCGCCCGCCGGCGCGCTGGCGCAGGCGGCAAGGACGATCAGCGAAAGCGGCGACAGGAGGCTAAATTTCATGGCGCGTTGGTAGGCTGTCGCATCCGCTGTCGCAACGGGGTTGCATCCCGCAAAAGACCCGCCTATGTCGCCGCTTCCAAGGCGCCCGTAGCTCAGCTGGATAGAGCATCAGACTACGAATCTGAGGGCCGGGCGTTCGAATCGCTCCGGGCGCACCAAATTCCCCTGCGGCGACGCAGGACACGCCGGGCAAGCGATTGCCCGGCGTTTTGGTGTCTGGAACCGCCTTGCACGCCCAATGCGATTGCATTACTTTGCGGGGCGAGGAGGCTAATGTCATGATACTGAGTTCGGTGACTGATCGCTATCAGACGACGATCCCCAAGGGCGTGCGTGATGCGCTCGGCATTCGGCGCGGCGACATGATTTCTTACGAACTGTCGGGCGATCAGGTGGTATTGCGGCGTCGGACGGACGCAGACGACGAAGATCCCGCTTTGCTGGGCTTCCTCGACCTGCTCGAGCGCGACATCGCCGCTCATCCCGAACGCATCCAGCCCGTACCACAAGCGCTCGTCGATCGCGCACGCGCGCTCGTCGTCGGCGTCGAGATCGATCTCGACGCCCCGCTCTGAGCCGGTCGATGCAGGCAGGAGATTGGCAGGTCTTCGCGCACCCGTTGTTTCTCGATCAGATCGAGGCGCTGACCTCGGTCGCTGAACGCGCACGGCGGAAGGACCCCGTCGTCTACGCCGGTGGCCGTGAGGCGAAGATGCTGGCTGCGGTCCTTAAATTGGCGTTCGAGGACATTCCAGCCGATCCGGGTCACAAGCGCTTCGAGCAGGGCGGCACGCTCGGACCGGAACGCACGCACTGGCGGCGAGCCAAATTCTATCAGCAGTACCGGCTGTTCTTCCGGTTCAGCAGCGCGGCGAAAATCGTTGTACTCGCCTGGGTCAACGATGAGCGGACCAAGCGCGCTTATGGTAGCCGGACCGACGCATACGCCGTGTTCGCAAAGATGTTGAAGCAAGGCGATCCACCTGACGACTGGGATAGCTTGCTGGCGGCTGCGGGTGCGCCGTCCGCAGTATCCCGACTTGAAGTGTCGAGGCCCAAAGAATGACGGCGGATCGGATCGACGAGCACGTGGCAGCCCAGCTGCTGCGTTTCCAAAGGCTCAACGAGGAGCGTTCGGATGCCGACCCGTCCTGCACGGCACCGACATTCCTGTCCACGAAATCGAGGCTCTGACACGTGGCGAGACGATTGCGGAGATCATCGAGGATTATCAGGGGCTGAAGGTAGAGCAGGTCGAGGCGGCGGTCGATTATTCCGGGGTCTATCCGAAGACGGGTCGATCGCTGCCGACACTCATCTTCAAGCGCATGTTGCGCGATCTTGCTGAAGCTGGCGTGCGCAACGCTGAGCGCGACAACGTCGATAGATGGCGCCGCGCCCGATCCGTGACGATCTAACTGCTCGATGAGAATGTGGATTCTTTCACCGCAAGCCCGAAGAGCGAAACGGTCTGATCAAAGGACGTCGCTCGTGAGCATTACCCAGAAACGACGAACGCCCCGCCGTTGCCGACGGGGCGTCTGCCATTCGGACCTGAAACCGGCCTTAGCCGTTCAGCCGGTCCTTGACCGCCTTGGCGGGGGCGAAGCCGAGCTTCTTGGCCGCCTTGATGGTGATCGCCTCACCGGTCGAGGGATTGCGGCCCTCGCGCTCGGGGCTTTCCTTCACCTTGAACTTGCCGAAACCGTTGAGCGAAACTTCCTCGCCCTTCGCGGCGGCGTCGGTGATCGCAGCGAACACCGCATCGACCAGCTTGCGGGCTTCCGCGTTGGTGGTGCCGGCCGTCGCGGCCAGCCGCTCGGCGAGATCGTTATTGTTCATTTTGTGACTTTCACCTCGTTGTTGATAATGTCGTCGCGACCGTCAGCGGACATGCCGGTGCGCAACGATTGATGCAGGGTCCGCTTCGCGTGCTTCCCCGGATCAACGCCGCTTCATAGCAGCAGCTTCACGGGCGTATAGCGGGTCGGTGCCGATTATAAAGCCGGTCTTGAATCCTCCCTATACGAGTTCAGGCGGCCTTCGGCGCGGCCTGACGCACGCCTTCGTCGACATGCTCTTCGAACTGGGCGAAATTCTCGATGAACTGGCCGACCAGCTTGCTGGCGGTCGCGTCATAGCCGTCCTTGTCGGCCCAGGTCGAACGCGGGTCGAGGATCGTGCTGTCGACGCCGGCGACGGCCACCGGCACCTTGAAGCCGAAATTCGGATCGGTGCGGAACTCGGCGTCGTTGAGGCTGCCGTCGAGCGCGGCGTTGAGCAATGCGCGGGTCGCCTTGATCGGCATGCGTTTGCCGACGCCATAGCTGCCGCCGGTCCAGCCGGTATTGACCAGCCAGCAGTCAACGCCGCCCTTGGCGATCCGCGACTTGAGCAGATTGCCGTAGATCGACGGGTGGCGCGGCATGAACGGCGCGCCGAAGCAGGTCGAGAAGGTCGCGGTCGGCTCGGTCACACCGATCTCGGTGCCGGCGACGCGCGCCGTATAGCCCGAGAGGAAGTGATACATCGCCTGGTCGGGGGTCAGTTTGGCGATCGGCGGCAACACGCCATAGGCGTCGGCGGTCAGCATGATGATGTTCTTCGGCACCGGCCCCATATTGGCCTCGGACGCATTGGGGATAAACTCGATCGGGTAGGAGCCGCGGCTGTTCTCGGCCAGGCTGTCGTCGTCGAGGTCGATCTCGCGGGTCTCTTCGTCGATCACGACATTTTCGAGCACGGTGCCGAAGCGCTTGGTGGTGGCGAAGATCTCGGGCTCGGCCTCGGGCGAGAGGCGGATCATCTTGGCATAGCAGCCGCCCTCGAAATTGAAGACCGCGGTGTCGGACCAGCCATGCTCGTCATCGCCGATCAAGGTGCGGCTGGCGTCGGCGGAGAGCGTGGTCTTGCCGGTGCCGGAGAGGCCGAAGAACACCGCGGTGTCGCCGTTGGGACCGATGTTCGCCGAACAGTGCATCGGCATGATGCCGTCGACCGGCAGCTTGTAGTTGAGGATGCCGAACACCGATTTCTTCATCTCGCCGGCATAGGCGGTGCCGCCGATCAGGATCAGTTTCTCGGTGAAGTTCACCGCAACGACCGTGCCCGAGCGCGTGCCGTGCTTCGCAGGATCGGCCTGGAACGTCGGCAGGTCGATGATCGTGAATTCGGGGACGAAGCCGGGCAGGGCGCTCGCTTCGGGACGCACCAGCAAGGTCTTTATGAACAGATTATGCCAGGCGAGTTCGTTGATGACGCGGACATTGACGCGATGTTCGGGCTGCGAGCCGCCGAACAGGTCCTGGACGTAGAGCGTGTCCTTGGTCGCGAGGTGCGCGAGGAAGTCTGCCTTCAGCGCCGCGAAATGCGCCGGAGTCATGCCCTTGTTGGTCTTGCCCCACCAAACGCTGTCCTCGGTTTCGGCATCGCGGACGATAAACTTGTCGTTGGCCGAGCGGCCGGTGTGAAGGCCGGTCTTGACCACCAGCGGGCCGTCCTTGGCGAGCACGCCCTCGCCGCGCCGGATCGCCGCTTCGACGAGCGGCGCGGTGCCGAGGTTCCAGTGCAGATCTGCCGCGGTGCTGATGTTCTGATCGGCGAGCGTGAAAGCTGGAATACGGTCGGCCACGTGTTGTCTCCCTTGGGCGCGGGCGCCAGAATAGAGCGGGTTTTCCCCGATGGGGTCGCGCATATCGAAGCCCCGCCCACTGGTCAATTGCTCAAGCTGAGCCGGATTTGACACTGTGTTGCAATCGATTCGTGATCGCAGCGGCGGCGCACGGACCGCGCGCGCGGTCCATACGTTGCGGGCCGGCTCCGCTTCGTCTAGGTGCGGGGCTCTGGACATGGAGACCCGCGAACCGATGGCGGCTTCGATCGCGCTCGTCGATGACGACCGTAACATCCTGACTTCCGTGTCGATCGCGCTGCAGGCGGAGGGGTTCATCACCCGCGTCTATTCGGATGGCGAGGCCGCGCTGAAGGCGCTGACCGACACGCCGGCCGACCTTGGGGTGTTCGATATCAAGATGCCCCGGCTCGACGGACTCGAGCTGCTGCGCCGGCTGCGCGAGAAGAGCGACATGCCGGTGATCTTCCTGACGTCGAAGGACGACGAACTCGATGAGGCGCTGGGTCTGGCGATGGGCGCCGACGACTATATCACCAAGCCCTTCTCGCAGCGCCTGCTGATCGCACGCATCCGCGCGATCCTGCGCCGCACCGAGGCGCGCGCGCAGCCGCGCGACGAGAGCGACGGCGAACCCGCCGCCGAACCGATGGTGCGCGGGCGGCTGGAGATGGATCCGGCCCGCCACCGCGTCAAATGGGGCGGGCAGGAGGTGGTGTTGACCGTCACCGAATTCCTGATCCTCGAAACGCTCGCGCAGTGGCCGGGCGTGGTCAAGAACCGCAATCAGCTGATGGACGCCGCCTATCAGGACGACGTCTATGTCGACGACCGCACGATCGACAGCCATATCAAGCGACTCCGGCGCAAATTCCGCCAGGTCGACCAGAGCTTCTCAGGAATCGAAACGCTCTATGGCGCCGGATACCGTTTCAGCGACGACGGTTGAGGGTGGCGACCTGTCGCTCCGCTGGTCGGGGCGATTGTCGCTCACCCGCCGCATCCTCGCGGTCAACATCCTCGCGCTCGCGCTGCTGGCAGGCGGCTTCTTCTATCTCGACAGTTATCGCGCCCGGCTGGTCGACGATCGCATGGCGCAGTCCGAGCGGGAGATTCGCATCGTCGCCGATGCGCTCGATGCGGCGATGCCTTCGCAGGAGCGCGACCTGCTCGGCGCGTTCGGCAGCACGACCGGCGCGCGCCTTCGCACCTACGGCCCGGACGGACGCCTGACCGGCGACAGCTGGACCATCGGCGGTGCCAATTACCAGCTGATCGATCCCACCACCCAGCGCTGGGAACGCGAGGCGGCACGCTATCTCGATCGGGCGATCGACATGGTGGTCGGCGCCGATCGGCCGCCGCGCTATGTCGAGCCGGCGCAGGATCGGCTCGAGGCGTGGCCGGAACTGACCGCCGCCAGGGCGAAACAGCGCGCGCAGGTCGAACTGCGCCGCGCGCCCGATCGCACCCACATGATCTCGGCGGCGTCGCCGGTCGGGCGCAGCGGCGATTATGTGATGTCGACCGCCAATGCCCGCGACATCGTGCGCACGGTCCGCGCCGAGCGGCTGCGCCTCGGCATCGTGCTGGCGCTGGTCAGCCTGTTCTCGGTGCTGCTGTCATTGTTCCTCGCCCGCACCATCGTCCGGCCGCTGCGGCGGCTGGCGCACGCGGCGGTGCGCGTGCGGCTGGGCCGCGCGCGCGAGGTGGTGGTGCCGCGGCTGCCGTCGCGGCGCGACGAGATCGGCGCACTGGCGCGTGCGCTATCCGACATGAGCCATGCGCTCAACCAGCGCATCGACGCGATCGAGGCGTTTGCCGCCGACGTGACGCACGAACTCAAGAATCCGCTCGCGTCGCTGGGATCGGCGCTCGAGGCGATGCAGGCGGTCAAGGATCCGGCGCTGGCGGCGCAGTTGCTCGAGATCGCGCGTGCCGACGTGCTGCGGCTCGACCGGCTGATCACCGATGTCGCCGACGCGTCACGGATCGATGCGCAACTGGCGCGCGCGCGCTTCGAGCCGGTCGATCTCGGCGCGATGATCGAGGGCATATTGGCGAATTACGAGACGCGCGGCGTGGAACGCGACGTCCGCATCGCTTTCGCGCGGCCCCGCGTCGGCGTTGCCGTGGTGATGGGCGAGGATTCGCGGCTGGCGCGCGTGGTCCAGAATCTGGTCGACAATGCGATTTCCTTCTCGCCCGATGCCGGCCTCGTCGAGATCAGCGCGACCCGTGTCGACAATGAGGTGATCGTCCATGTCGAGGACGAGGGGCCCGGCGTGCCGCCCGACAGCCGCGAAGCGGTGTTCCGCCGCTTTCACAGCGAGCGGCCGGAAGGCGAGGAGTTCGGCCGGCATTCCGGGCTGGGGCTTGCGATCGCGAAGACGATCGTGGAGGGACATGGCGGCCGGATCGAAATCGAGGACCGGCCGGACGGCAATGCGGGGGCGCGCTTCGCGATTCGGCTGCCGGCGGCGGGGGACAATCGATGACGACGCTTTCTTCGGAGACGCTGCATGCCTCGTGCGTCGCGATCGGCGGCCGCGCCGTGCTGATCGAGGGGCTGTCGGGTGCGGGCAAGTCCGATCTGGCGCTCCGGCTGATCGATCGCGGCGGCGTGCTGGTCAGTGACGATTATACGCTGGTGCGGCGGATGGGGACGCGGCTGATCGCGTCGGCGCCGGCCACGATCGCCGGCAAGATCGAGATCCGCGGCCTCGGCATCGTCGCGATGTCGCATCAGGACGATCTGCCGGTGGCCTTGATCGTCGGGCTCGGCGAGCCGGTCGAGCGCATGCCCGACATCGATCAGTCGCGGACGATCGCCGGCATCAAGGTGCCGCATGTCGTGCTGCCGGCGATCGACGCATCGACCCCGATCAAGGTCGAGCTGGCGCTGAAAACACGCGGACTCGACACATGAGCGACACCGCACCCTCCCCCGCACCCAACAGGGAGTCCGGGCGCCCCAAGCGCATCCTGCTGGTGACGGGCATGTCGGGCGCCGGCAAATCGACCGCGCTCAACACGCTCGAGGATCTCGACTGGGAAGTGGTCGACAATCTGCCTTTGATCCTGCTCGATCGCCTGCTCGATGCGCCGCTGCCGCATGGCGCCGCCGGCGGCGACCGGCCGCTCGCGATCGGCGTCGACAGCCGCACGCGCGGCTTCGATCCGGCGAGCGTCGTGCGGCGGATCAAGCAGCTGCGCGAGAATCGCGGCCATGATGTCGAGACCCTGTTCCTCGATTGCAGCGGCGTCGAGCTCGAGCGGCGCTATGCCGAGACACGGCGGCGCCATCCGCTGGCGCAGGACCGGCCGGCGAGCGACGGCATCGCCCGCGAGCGGGAATTGCTGGCGCCGATCCGGCGCTGGGCCGAACATCTCGTCGATACCACCGCGTTCAATACCAACGCGCTGCAAAGCGAGATCCGTGGCCGCTTCAGCGGCGGCGAAGGCGTGCGCGCGACGACGCTGTCGGTGATGTCGTTCGGCTTCTCGCGCGGCGTGCCGCGCAATGCCGATCTGATGTTCGACATGCGCTTCCTGCGCAATCCGCACTGGGAACCCGCGCTGAAGCCCAAGAGCGGACTCGATGCCGACGTCGCCGCCTATGTCGCCGCCGACACGCTTTACGAGGAGGCGCTGGGCCGCATCGAAGATTTGCTGCTGGTGTTGCTCCCGCGCTACGAAATCGAGGGCAAGGCCTATGTGACAATGGCCTTCGGCTGCACCGGCGGGCGTCACAGATCGGTGCATGTCGCCGAGCGGGTTGCTCAACGGTTGCGCGAAGCCGGTTTTTCGCCCACGGTCTCGCACCGCGATCTGGCATCACAACCGCAAGACGCGCTCGAGGGGACGCCACGTGGGGCGACAGGGCAGAACTGAGGATTCAGGTGCATGATCGGTCTGGTGCTGGTGACTCACGGTCGGCTCGCTGCCGAATTCGTGGTTGCGATGGAGCATGTCGTGGGTCCGCAGACGGCGATCGAAACGATCTGCATCGGACCCGATGACGATATGGAGCTTCGGCGTGCCGACATTGCGCGGGCGATCGAGGCGGTCGATTCGGGCCGCGGCGTCATCCTGTTGACCGATCTGTTCGGCGGCACCCCGTCGAACCTCGCGATCTCGCTGATGGCCCCCGGCCGGATCGAGGTGATCGCCGGCATCAACCTGCCGATGCTGATCCGGCTCGACGGCGCGCGCAAGACCATGAAGGTCAAGGAAGCCGTTGCCGCCGCGCGCGAAGCCGGGCGAAAATATATTTCCGTTGCATCCGAAGTTCTTGGCGAGGCCGCGTGACGCAGATCAGCCGTTCCGTATTGATCACCAACAAGCGTGGCCTGCACGCGCGCGCGAGTGCCAAGTTCGTCACCCTGGCGGCAACGCTACCGGCCACGGTCATGGTCGAGAAGGACGGCAACAAGGTCACCGGCACCTCGATCATGGGGCTGATGATGCTTGGCGCCGCCAAGGGCGACAGCGTGGTGATCAGCGCACGCGGCGAGGGCGCCGAATCGGCGGTGACCGTGCTGGCCCGGCTGGTCGAGGACAAGTTCGGCGAGGAATAAGCCGTGATTCGCGACATTGCCGCTTTCTCCAACCCGCTGGTCAAGCAGGTGCGGAGCCTCCGCGAGAAGAAGCACCGGCGGCTGTCGCGCCGATTCCTGGCGGAAGGGCTGCGCATCCTGACCGAGGCGCGCGAAGCGGGGGCGCTGCCCGAACTTCTGTTCTTCGCCGGCAACCAGGATTCGCACCCGCTCGTGGCCGGGCTGATCGCGGCCACGCTCGATGCGGAGGGCGAGGTGATCCGCACGACGCCGGACATCCTCTCGAAGCTGTCGGGCAAGGATAATCCGCAGACCGTGATCGGCGTCTATCCCGAACGCTTCACGCCGCTCGATTCGCTCGACCGGTCGACCGCCGACATCTGGATCGTCGCGCAGGCGCTGCGCGATCCCGGCAATCTCGGCACGATCCTGCGCACAGGCGACGCGGTCGGGGCGGGCGGGCTGATCCTGATCGACGATTGTGTCGATCCATTCTCGGTCGAGGCGGTGCGCGCGAGCATGGGCGCGCTGTTTACCCAGAAGATCGTGCAGGCGCGGTGGGAGGTCTTCCTGCCCTGGCTGCGATCGGGCGAGGGCCAGCTGATCGGCACCAGCCTCGCCACCGACCGCGACTATCAGGATCCGCGCTACGATGCACCGGCCTTCCTGCTCGTCGGCAACGAGGCACAGGGCCTGCCGGCCGATTACGAGTCGGCCTGCGATCTGCTCGTGAAGATGCCGATGCGCGGCAAGGCCGACAGCCTGAACGCCGCGGTGGCGACCGCGGTAATGGCCTATGAGCTGCTCAACCAGCGGCGCGTGCGAGCGTGACCGACGAGTCGCCGCGCCTGTTCGCGGACGACGAGGCCATCCGCCATGTCGGCGAGGGCCTGCTCGCGCGGACCCTGCCGCGTCCCGAATGGACTCATGAAGCGCATCTCGCCGCCTGCCTCTATCTGGTTCGCGACCGGCCGGAGATCGATGTCGACCGCGACATGCGGACGATCATCAGCAGCTATAACGAGAGCGTCGGCGGCGTGAACGACGACACACAGGGCTATCACGACACGATCACGATCTGCTTCATCGCCGCGGTGCGCGCACATCTCGCCGAACGGCCGGGTGATGAGCCGCTGGCGGTGGCGGTCAATGCCCTGCTGCTGTCGCCGCGCGGCCGGCGCGACTGGCCGTTGCGGTCCTACAGCCGCGACCTGCTGTTCTCGGTCGCGGCACGTCGCGGCTTCGTCGCGCCCGATCTCGCATAGTTTACAAATCCGACGCTGACGACGTCACGCAATCGGGTTAGAGCCGGACCCGAAACAAATGGAGGTTGCACCATGTCGATTCTCGAAACGCTGATGGGCCAGGCCGGCAACATCGATCTCGCTGCGATCGGCAAGCAGGTGGGCCTTTCGCCCGAGCAGGTGAAACTGGGCGGCGAGGCGATGCTCGGCAAGCTGACCGGCGGCACCGATGCCGATGGCGCCGCCGCCCACGCCGCCGCCGAAACCGGACTCGACATCGGCAAACTGACCGCCTTGCTGCCGGCACTCGCGCAGCAGTTCGGCGCCGCCGACACCGCTGGACTGGCCGAGAAACTGGGCCTGACCGGCGACGGTTTCATGGGCAAGATCGGCGACATGCTCGACCGCGACGGCGACGGCAATCCGCTCGACGATATCGCCGGCATGGCAAGCGGGATGTTCGGGCGGAAATAAGCGCGTCGCCGGTGCAAGCCCTTTGCCGGGAAAGCGGCAGAGGGTTACACGGCGAGATTCAGCGAACTCTCGACGATTTCGTGATGCTCGACGGTGGTGGGCCGCTCCAGCAGGAACCGGTCGTCCTCCGGATAGTAACGCGCGACCGAAATATCCGCACCGGCGAACGCGGCGATATCGTCGAGCGAGCGCCACCAGCTGAGCGTCGTGACCTCGGAACTGCCGTCGTCGAGGTCGCGGAACAGCATCTGGAACCCCAGATTGCCGGGTGTCGACGTGTAGTCGCTGCCGCCGGTGCCGGCGATATAGGTTGCGTAGTCGGCGCGGTCGGCGGTCCGGATCCGGGCGTGCCAGCGGCGCAGGATCATGCCAGCGGCTCGACCAGCAAGGCGCCGCTGTCGCAGCCGGTGACGCGCAGTCGCGTGCCGATCGCCGCATCGGCACCCTTGGCCTGCCACACGCCGTCGCCGACACGGACCCGGCCGCTGCCGCCGTCGATCGCGTCGACCACCATCACCGTCTGACCCACCAGCCGCGCGGCGCGATCATTGAGCAGCGGATCGGGCGATTCGGTGCCGTGCGTCGCGAACCAGCGCCGGCCGCCATACATCGCCGCGACCGCCAGCACCGCGAAGATCGCGAATTGCAGCGGTTCGCCGATCCCCGTCAGCAGCGCGATCAGGCCGGTCAGCACCGCGGCGATACCCAGCCAGATCAGGAAGAAACCCGGCACCAGGATCTCGGCGATGCCCAGCACGAGGCCGGCGATCATCCACCAAGCAGGGGCGTCGAGAACAATGCCGAACATCGCCATGCCTCCTCAGGCCTGTTCGAACGGGCCGGGGCCGCGCGGCACCATCCGCGACGGCGGCGTCGGCTTTTGGCCACCAGCCTCCTTGGTGCCGAGCGCGTCCTTGACGAGTTCGCCGATGCCGCCGAGCGTGCCGATCAACTGCGTCGCCTCGACCGGGAACAAGATGGTCTTGGCGTTGGGCGAAGTGGCGAACTGGCTGATCGCCTCGACATATTTCTGCGCGATGAAATAGTTGATGGCCTGCGCATTGCCGTTGGCGATCGCGTCCGACACCATCTGCGTGGCGCGCGCTTCGGCCTCGGCTTCGCGCTCGCGCGCCTCGGCGTCGCGGAAGGCGGCTTCGCGGCGGCCTTCGGCCTGCAGGATCTGACCCTGCTTCTCGCCCTCGGCGCGCAGGATCTCGGAGGCGCGGCTGCCCTCGGCCTCGAGGATGTTCGCGCGCTTCTCCCGCTCGGCCTTCATCTGCCGCGCCATCGCGTTCGAAATGTCGGCGGGCGGGCGGATGTCCTTGATCTCGACGCGGGTGATCTTGACGCCCCATGGCCCGGTCGCGTGATCGACCACGGCGAGCAGCCGGCCGTTGATCTCGTCGCGCCGCGACAGCAATTCGTCGAGGTCCATCGATCCCATCACCGTGCGCAGATTGGTGGTCGTGAGCTGCATGATCGCCATGTAGAGATCGCTGACCTCGTAGGCGGCCTTGGCGGGATCGAGCACCTGGAAGAACACGACGCCGTCGACCGCGACCATCGCATTGTCCTTGGTGATGATCTCCTGGCCGGGGATGTCGAGCACCTGCTCCATCATGTTGACCTTGCGGCCGACGCGATCGACCAGCGGTACGATGATGTTGAGACCGGGATGGGCGACCTTGGTGAACTTGCCGAAGCGCTCGATCGTATATTGATAGCCCTGCCGCACCGATTTCACGCTCATGATCACGAACACGATCGCGAAGATCATGACGAACAATGCAACCGAACCTATCATGACACTCTCTCCTGCGCGGCCGGCGGCCGCCGGGTTGGATATTGCCGGGAACGCCGTGACGCGCCAAGCACTATCGGCATTCGCCCATCGAAGGTCAGATCATGTCAGCTTTGCTCGCGCCCCGTTCCGCCTTGTTCCTGCCCGCGTCCAACCCGCGCGCCGTCGCCAAGGCGCGCACCTTGGCGGCCGACATGATCCTGCTCGATCTCGAAGATGCGGTGAAGGATGACGACAAGGATATGGCGCGCGAGGCTGCGGTCGCGGCGCTCGACGCGGGTTTTGGCGGCAAGCCGGTCGCGATCCGGATCAACGGCCGCGAATCGGGCTGGCATCGCGCCGACCTGTTGGCCGTCGCCGCCTCGAAGGCCGATTATGTCGTCCTGCCCAAGGTCGAATCGGCGGCGATCGCGATCGAGACCGCGCAGGCCGCCGGCAAGCCGCTGCTGGCGATGATCGAAACCCCGCGCGGACTGCTCGACGCCGCCGCGATCGCCGGCGCGACCGAAGTCGCCGGACTCCTCGCCGGCACCAACGATCTGTCGGCGACGCTCGGCACGCCGCCGGGCGACGACCGGCGCGGGCTGCTGCTCGCGCTGCAGACGATCGTGCTGGCGGCGCGGGCGGGCGCGGCGTGGGCGCTCGACGGCGTGTTCAACCGGCTCGACGATCCCGCCGGACTCGCCGCGCAGTGCGCCGAAGGGCGGTTGTTCGGCTTCGACGGCAAGACGTTGATCCACCCCAACCAGGTCGAAATCGCCAATCGCGGCTTCGGTGCCGGCGAGGCCGAGCTGGCCGATGCCCGTGCGCTGGTCGCGGCAGCGACCGGCGGGGCCGAGCGCTTCGCCGGCCGGATGATCGAATCGATGCATGTCGAGCAGGCGAGGGCGTTGATCGCGCGCGCCGAACTATCGTCGGCCGCGCCCTAGCAACCGGGAGCCCGACTGTTTACATGGGCCGCCACGAATCCCCCATCCGGAAAGCGCGGCAACACCCATGGACATCGCCCTCGGCCTTACCTTCGACGACGTCCTGCTCGTGCCCGGCGCATCCGAGATCATGCCGAGCGCCGCCGACACGCGGACCATGGTAACGCGCGAGATCGGGCTCAACATCCCGATCCTGTCATCGGCGATGGATACCGTCACCGAGGCCGACATGGCGATCGTGATGGCGCAGCTCGGCGGACTGGGCGTGCTCCACCGCAACCTGACGGTCGAGCAGCAGTCCGCCGCCGTCCGCCAGGTCAAGCGCTTCGAGAGCGGCATGGTCGTGAACCCGATCACGATCGCGCCGGACCAGACTTTGGCCGAAGCGCGCACGCTGATGGAGCGGCACCGCATCTCCGGCATTCCCGTGGTCGAGAAGAGCGGCAGACTGGTCGGCATCGTCACGCATCGCGACGTCCGCTTCGCCGAGCGGCCGGGCCAGCCGGTCAGCGAATTGATGACCAGCCAGAACCTCGCGACCGTGCCCGCCGGCGTCAGCCAGGAGGAGGCGCGGCGGTTGCTGCATCAGCGCCGGATCGAGAAATTGCTGGTGGTCGACGATGCCTATCGCTGCATCGGCCTGATCACCGTCAAGGATATCGAGAAAGCGGTGATGTACCCGACCGCCACCAAGGACGCGACCGGCCGCCTGCGCGTCGCCGCCGCGACCACGGTCGGCGATTCGGGCTTCGAGCGCACCGAGGCGCTGATCGACGCCGAATGCGACCTGATCGTCGTCGATACCGCCCATGGCCACAGCAAGATGGTCGCGCTGGCGGTCGAACGCATCCGGAAGCTGAGCAATTCGGTGCAGATCGTCGCCGGCAACGTCGCCACCGCCGAGGCGACGCGCGCGCTGATCGACGCGGGCGCCGACGGAATCAAGGTCGGCATTGGTCCCGGATCGATCTGTACGACGCGGGTCGTTGCCGGCGTCGGCGTGCCGCAATTGACCGCGGTGATGGAGTCGGCCGAAGCGGCCGCGAAGTCCGGCGTGCCGGTGATCGCCGATGGCGGCCTCAGGACCTCGGGTGACATCGCCAAGGCGCTGGCCGGCGGCGCGAGCTGCGTGATGGTCGGCTCACTGCTCGCCGGGACCGAAGAGGCACCCGGAGAAACCTTTCTGTATCAAGGTCGTACGTACAAGAGCTATCGCGGTATGGGAAGTGTCGAGGCGATGGCGCGGGGTTCGGCTGATCGCTATTTCCAGCAGGATATCAAGGACCAGCTCAAGCTGGTGCCCGAAGGCATCGAAGGGCAGGTGCCCTACAAGGGCGCGGCCCGCGAGGTCATCCATCAACTCGTCGGCGGCGTGAAGGCGGCGATGGGCTATACCGGTGCGGCGACGATCGCCGATCTGCAGAAGCGCGCCCGCTTCGTGCGGATCACCAATGCCGGCCTGCGTGAAAGCCATGTCCATGACGTCACCATCACGCGCGAAGCACCGAACTATCCCACACGGTGAGGTTTGGAATTCCTCCCCGGAACGGGGAGGGGGACCGGCGAAGCCGGTGGAGGGGCAGGGGCAGGGTCGGCAGCGTCCGCCGTGGCTCGCGCCCAGACATCCAGTCCTGCACCTGCCCCTCCACCAGCCTGCGGCTGGTCCCCCTCCCCGTTCCGGGGAGGATTTTAGGTTACGCATCCCGGGGCCACGCCCATGACCCCCGCAGCCCGCACCCAGTCGGCGATCGAACTGCTTGACCAGATCATCGCCGCCGCGCGCGACGGCGGCGCCGCCGCCGACACGTTGATCGCGCGCTTCTTCGCCGAGCGGCGCTATGCCGGGTCGAAGGACCGCCGCGCGGTGCGCGAGCTCGTCTATGAGGCGATCCGCCGCTGCGGCGACCGGCCCCATAATGGTCGCACCGCGATCCTCGGCCTCGTGCGTGACAGGCCCGAGCTGCGCGAATCATTCGACGGCAGCAGCTACGGACCTGCGGTGATCGCGGCCGGCGAGAGATGGGCGCCGGCGTCGCTGCTGCCGACCTGGCTGGTCGACCGCTTCTCGTCGGTGGTCGGCAAGGACGAGCAGCCGGCATTGCTCGAACGCGCGCCGCTCGATCTGCGCGTCAACCGGCTGAAGTCGGATCGTGCGACGGTGCTTGCCGCATTTGCCGATGCGGTGCCGACGCCGCACGCGCCTGACGGTGTTCGCCTCGTCGACAATATCCCGGTCGAGCAGCACGAACTCTGGGACCAGGGCGCGATCGAGGTCCAGGATGAGGGCAGTCAGCTGCTCGCGCTCGCCTGCCATGCCGGACCCGGCATGACCGTCGTCGATCTGTGCGCGGGTGCTGGCGGCAAGACGCTGGCGCTGGCCGCGGCGATGGCCAATGACGGCCGGATCGTCGCGTCGGATACGGTCCGCGACCGGCTCCGGCGGCTGGAGCCGCGCGCGGCGCGGGCCGGCGTATCGATCATCGAAACCCGCCTGCTCGACGAGGGCCGCGAACTCGAAATGCTCGATGCGATGATCGGCCTGGCCGATATCGTGCTGATCGACGCGCCCTGTTCGGGCACCGGCACGTGGCGGCGCAATCCCGAGGCACGCTGGCGGCTCAACCCCGCGCGGCTCGAGCGGCTGGTGACGCTGCAGGCGCGGCTGCTCGACATCGGTGCGGCCCTGGTCAGGCCCGGCGGCGCGCTGGTCTATGCGGTCTGCTCGCTGCTGGCCGAGGAAGGCGCGGGGCAGGCGGCCGGCTTTCTCGCGCGGACGCCGGGCTGGACGGCAAATCGGACGCTTTCGGGCGTCGGACGTGCCGACGGGCCGGGACTCTTGCTCACGCCCGGCCATGATCGTACCGATGGTTTTTTCGTCGCGGGACTGAAAAAGCCGTGATACCAACTGGTGCTTCGCCCCTGTGGGAGAATCTGATGCGTTACACGCCCGCCGCCTGCGCCCTCGCGCTCGCCTTTGCCACCGTTTCGAGCGCCGTCATCGGCCAGCGTCCGGACTATCAGGTCGATGCGCGATCGGTCGCGCTGGTGCAGCGCGCCGATGCCGTCCGTTCGGCCGGAGATCTGAGCGGCGCGACCGACCTGCTCGAAACCGCGCTGGCGGTCGATCCGCGCAATCGTGCGGCCTTCATCGCGCTGGCGCGGATCGCGCAGGCGCAGAGCCTGCCGGGCAAGGCGATCCGCATGTATCGTGAGGCGCTGCTGCTCGATCCCAACGATCTCGTCGCGCTGAAGGGCCAGGGCGAAGCCCTGGTCCAGAAGGGCGCGCTCGAAAAGGCCCGCGAAAATCTCGCGCGCATCCGCGGCCTCTGCAAGACCACCGCCTGCCCGGAGGCCACCACGCTCGCGGCGGCGATCCAGAAGGGGCCGCCGGCGACGGCGCTCAGCGCCAAGGCGGTGACGCCGTCGCCGACCGTCGCGGTCGAATCGGTCGAGTAAACTCCACTCCCGCTAACGGGCGGGAAGAGAGTCCAGCGCCCGCGCCAATGCGACGAAATCCGTCACCGACAGCGTCTCGGCCCGCCGCGTCGACTCGATCCCGCAGCGTTCGAGCGCATCGAGCGCGCCGGGGACCGGCTTCAGGCTCTGCCGCAGCATCTTGCGGCGCTGGCCGAACGCCGCCCCGGTGAGCTTCTCCAGCGTCGCGAAGCGCACGCCGGCCGGCATCGGCGCCGGCACGATATGGATCACGGCCGACATCACCTTGGGTGGCGGCACGAATGCGGAGCGGTGGACGTTCATCGCGATCCGGGCGCGGCTGCGCCACTGCGCGAGCACCGCAAGCCGGCCATAGGCGTCGCTGTCGGTGGTCGCGACGATGCGCTCGGCGACCTCTTTCTGAAACATCAGCGTCAGCGATTGCCACCAGGACGGCCAGTCCTCGCCCGACAGCCAGCGCACCAGCAGCGCGGTGCCGACATTATAGGGCAAATTGGCGACGATATGGGCGGCACCGCCGGTCTCGACGACGGCATCGACGGCCAGCGCATCGCCCTCGATCACGCGTAGCCGGCCGGGAAACGCCGGCTCGAGCTCGGCCAGCGCCGGCAGGCAGCGCCGGTCGCGCTCGACCGCAACGACCTGCGCGCCGGCACGCAGCAGCGCGCGCGTGAGGCCGCCGGGACCCGGACCGACCTCGAACACGGTCTGGCCCTGCAAATCCCCGGGCACCGCGGCGATGCGATCGAGCAATTGCTCGTCGAGCAGGAAATTCTGCCCCAGCGCCTTGGACGCGGCGAGGCCATGACGCGCGATCACGTCGCGCAGCGGCGGCAGCCTGGTCACTGAATGGCGCGGGCGCGGTGCTCGGCGGCGCTGGCTGCCAGCTTGATCGCGGCGATCATCGCCCCTGGAATCGCCTCGTCGCGGCCGGCGATGTCGAACGCGGTGCCATGATCGGGCGCGGCGCGGACGATCGGCAAGCCCAGCGTCATGTTGACGCCCTCGTCGAAATGCAGCGTCTTGAGCGGGATCAGAGCCTGATCGTGATACATGCAAATCGCCGCATCATAATTCGCGCGTGCGCGCGCATGGAACATCGCATCCGGCGAATGCGGGCCGGTGACGTCGATGCCGTCCTCGCGCAGCTGGGCGATCGCCGGCATGATGATGTCGATCTCCTCGCGTCCCAGCGCACCGCCCTCGCCGGCATGCGGATTGAGCCCGGCGAAGGCCAAGCGGGGCGACTGGATACCGAAATTGCGCGTCAGCCCGCGCGCGGTGGTGCGCGCCTTCGCCAGCAGCAATTCGACCGACAGCAGCCCGGGCACGTCGGCGACCGGCACATGGGTGGTGACCGGCACGACTCTGAGGCTGGGGCCGACCAGCATCATCACGACATTGTCGCGCGATACGCCGCAGCGTTCGGCGACGAATTCGGTCTGGCCGGGATGGCGGAAGCCGATCGCGTAGAGCTGGCTCTTCGAGACCGGCCCCGTGACGAGACCGCTCGACGTGCCGGCGCGGGTGAGACCGGCCGCGAGTTCGAGCGAGTCGAGCGAACAGCGCGCGCCCTCGAAACTCGGCTGTCCGGGGATGATCGGTCCCGAATCCTCGAGCTGGATCACCGGCAGCCCGCGATCGAACACACCGCTCGCGTCTTCGGGATCGGTGATCAGGGCGAGCGGTCCGCTCCACACCGTCTCGATCGAACGCGCGTCGCCGACGACGAAGAACGGGTGCAGCGCATGAACTTCGCGCGCCATCCACGCCTTGGCGGCGATCTCGGGGCCGATCCCCGCCGGGTCGCCCACCGCGACCGCGAGCGGCGGCATCATGTTGCGCAGCTCAGCGATAATCCACCACGGCATCGCGCCTCAGATCGCGCAGATAACGGCGCGCCCTGAGGTTGACCTTCTCGGCAACCATGTCTTCCGAGACCTTCTCGAACGACGGTCCTTCCGCGACCTGCGGATCGTCGCGTCCGCACAGAACGAGTACGCGTACGCCGTCCTTCTGCGATCCGAACGGCGGCGTCGCCTGGCCGACCTGCATCTTGATCACCATCTCCTGCAGCTGCGGCGGCAGGTTGCGGACCGGAACCTGATCATTGTCGACCACTTCGGCGCCCAGCGCCTTGGCGGCTTCGGTCGCGGCGCCGCAGCCCTGGATGTCCTTGGTCGCGGCGGCGAAGGCGGCGGCGCGCTCCGATGCCTGCGCCGGCGTGGTCCCCGGCGGGAACGGCAGCGAGATCTGGCGCAGGTTGAGCGTCGCGGCGCGAGGATCGGCGGTCAGCACCTGGCGCTGGTCGACCATGTAGAGGATCGAATAGCCACCGGGAATCTCGATCGGTCCGGCGATCTGGCCGACGCTCAACTCCTGCATCGCCTGGTCGAGCGAATCGGGCAGTTGCCCTGTGCGGATCCAGCCGAGATCGCCGCCGACCGACGCGGTCGAGGCCTCGGAGAATTGCCGCGCATAGGCTGCGAACGAACCGCCCTGGCGGATCTGCTCGATGATCTTGCGGCCGTTCTGGAACACCTCGCCCGCGGTCTCGGGCGTGGCCGACAGATAAATCTCGCCGACGCGATATTCGGCCTTGCCCTTCGACGCATTGAGCCGGTCGATCACCGCCTGCACTTCGGCGTCGCTGACTGCGGCATTGGGTTCGACCTTGCGGCGCAACAGTCGGCTCCAGGCGAGTTCGCCGCGGATCTGGCGCTTGATCGAATTGGGGGACGAACCGTTCTGCTGGAGGAACTTGCCGAAATCATCCGGGCTTCGGCCGAAATTCTGGGCGACGCGAGCATAGCTCTGCTCCACCTCGGCGTCGACGATGTCGATCTCATTGGCTTTCGCCTCCTGGATCTGCAGCGTCTCGTCGATCAGGTTGCGCAGCACCTGCAGTCGCAGCCGCTCGCGCTCGTCGTCGGCGATCTTGCCGCCATTGGCAGTGATCACCAGCGCGAGCCGCTGCGCGACGTCGGTCTCGGTGATGATCTCGCCATTGACGATCGCGGTCGCCTTGCGCATCCCCAGCGTCGACGGCCCATAGATCTGCAAATCCTTCGGCAGATTCAGGCTGGTCTCGGCGACGCTGTTGTCGTCGACCGTCTGCGCCGCGGTGATGCCCGCAATCAGCGCGATGGCGACCGCCGCCGCTGCGGCGCGAACGCCGATCGATCCATATTTTCCCACTGGTCTGCTCAATACCCTATCGCTTCCACACTGGCATGCCTCTGTATCGAGGTCCTTGCGCTTCGGCCGCTGAACGCACGCTTAGCGGCCATTATTTTTCAACCACGGCGAAAGCACCAGGCTTTGACCGCAATATATGTCACCGCTGCCGTCATAGTCGCGCCGCCACGCCAAGCCAAGCGCCCTCGCAACCGCCGTTTTCAGCGATAGTCGATGACGGCATCCTGCCTCAGATCGCGCAGATAGCGCCGCGCGCGGTCCTGATCGGGGCCGGGATTCCCAGTCTCCCCCACATCGCCGCCGCGCGCAGGACCCGGCTTTCGCCCGCACAGCACCAGCACGCGCATCTCATCCTTTGTGCCATATGGCGCAGTTGCCCGGCCGACCGGCAGATCGGCCAAGGCCTTTTGCAGCAATGGCGGCAGGTTGCGGATCGGGACGGCCTGGCCATCAGCGACCGCGGCATCAAGCGATTTCGCGACATGCGCCGCGGCGTCGCAACTCTGGATCGTTCCCGCCGCTGCGGCGAACCTGGCGGCACGATCGGAAGCCTGCGCGGCCGGCACGTCCGGTGCAATCGACAATGTGACCTGACGGAGACTCAGGATGGCATCGCGCGGGTCCTGGCTCGGCTCAGCTTGAACGGGACTGTCCGAACCCGGCTGAGACGGATCGCGCTTGAACCGCAGACTGAGCAGCCGATACCAGGCCATCTCCCCGCGAATCTGACGCCTGATGCTGGTCGTCGATGACCCGCTTTCGTGCAGGAACGTACCGAATGCCTCCGGCGAACGTCCGAAATTCTGCGCGATGCGGTCATAGGCCCGCCCGACATCATCGTCGGTCACCTCGATCCCGTAGGACTTCGCCGCCTGCATCTCGAGCGTCTCGTCGATCAGATGGCTCAGCACCTGCTGCCGCAGGCGTGGACGGTCCGTTTCGTCGACTGTGCCGCCATTGGCCGCGGTGACCAGCGCCAGCCGTTGATCGACATCGCTTTCGGTGACGATCTCGCCGTTGACGGTCGCGATCGCCTTGTAAAGGCCGGCCGGCGGATCCGCCGCACCGCCAGCCAGGATAGCGGCGAAGGCCGCGGCGGCCATCCGCATGCCGATGAGGACCAGATGGTGCAGCAGCGGCGATGCTCCGGTCTGTCGCGATGAAGCCGACCGGGTCACGCTCAGCGGCCGATATTCTTCAGCGAGAAGCGCAGCAGGAAGCCGTTGCCGCGCCGCGCGTCGCCCGTGTCCTCATAGTCGCGCCGCCACGTCAGTCCCAGCTCAAGGCAATCATCCTCATAGGCGATGCCGATGCGGTGCCTGACCGGTTCGAAACCGTCGGATGCCGAGAGCAGATCCTCGCCGCGCCCGGTCAGGTCGATGATCGTCGATCCGAAGATCGACCAGTAGCGTGCGATCTGGATGCGGCCGCCGAGCCTGACCTCCTCGCGATCCTGCAGATCCTCCAGTTCGGGGCCGATATTGCGATTGAGCCGGAGATAGCCGACCAGCGCATAGGTCTTGTCGGTGCCGACCGTCGCGTCGATCTCGTTGCGGCGGATCGCGAGGCTGTCCTTGTCGAGCCGGTAGCGGTGGGTGACGCTGAGGAAGTCGCGATATTTGACCGTCGTGCGCCCGACGATGTCCGAGGTCCGGCTGGTGAGGCCGGTGCCGTTGGGGAAGATGCCCGGCTTGTCCGACAGCCTGTAGCTCTGCCCGATGATCGTGTTGATCGAGAAACCGGGGCGATCGAGCTGCCATTCGACGCCGTAAGTGACGCGCGCACCGTCCTCGAACCGGTCGTAGCCGGGGAAGCGGTTGAGCGCGAACAAATTGCTGTCCTCGAGATCGACCGCGCGGGCATCCTCATTGGGTACGCGCAGATTCGACAGATTGGGGGTCGCGACGAGCTGGACGCGCGGCGTCAATCTTTGCGTGCCGCCGAACAACTGGCCGACGAACGGCCATTTCACGTCCACCGCCGCAGCGGCGATACCGCGCGCGTTCCAGCCGGCGGTGCCGCGATAGCTCTCGGTCACGGTGCTCGCAATGTCGTTGCTGTGATAGACGTCGCCGCGAACATAGCCGGTGAACACCACCTCCTGGCCGAGTCCGGTCAGCGTCCGCAGGTCCCAGCGTGCGCTGGCGAAGGCGCGCTGCGTGTCCTGCCCGGCGGTGCGCGTGATCGCGAGGCTGTTGGCCTGCAGTTCGATGTTGCCGCCCAGCAGCGGATCGTCGAGTCGCTGGCGGATGTCGACGATCGGCAGCGCGATCGGCTGGAGTCCCTGGACGTCGCCGGTGCGCAGCGTCTGCACCGCCCAGCCGGCGATCGAGACATAGGTGTCGTCGTCGATTCGCTCGATTTCGAGCGTCGAACGCAGCCGGTCGTCGCGGCTGATGTCGTAGCGTCGCAGGAAGGTGCGGTCGGTGGTCAGCCGCAGCGAGCCGCGCACGCTCCAGTAGGGCGAGAGCTGGAACTTGCCGCTGGCGTCGAGATAGCCGCGGAAATCGCGCTGCGACGACGGATCCGATGTGGCCGATGCCGCCTGGCGCGAGCCATAAGTGGCCCAGCCCTGGACCTGATAGGCGCCGACCGAGGTCAGCGCGCGATATTGCGCCTCGAGCGCGGGCAGCACGTCGGTATAGACATGCGGCGTGACCGTGACGTCGCGATTGGGCGCCAGCTGAGCGTAATAGGGCAGAGCGATCTCGATGCCCTTGGTGCGGCTGTAGCTGAGATCGGGCACGAGCAGACCGGCGCCGCCGGTATTGCTGTCGGGATGCGACAGGCCGGGCAGCGGGATGAACGGCAGGCCGAACAGCTCGATCCGCGCGCCCTTGTAGCTGATCCGGTGCTTGACCGGATCGTGGACGACGCGAACGGCCGTGATCCGCCAGACCGGGTCCTTGGGGCAGCCATGCTGGTCGATCACCGCGCACGGCGTGTAGGCGGCATGGTCGAGGGTGGAAACGCCGTTGACGCGCGTGCCGCGCACCGCCGCCAGCCGTCCGCCATCTTCGAGCACGAGCAGCAGATTCTCGACGACGCCGTCCTTCAGCGTATCGGTCAGCTCGACCGAATCGCCATAAGCGACATTGCCCTGCGGATCGGTCACCGCGACATTGCCCTCGGCGCGGACCTGGCCCGTCTTGCGGTTCCAGATCACCTGGTCCGCGCGCAACCGGTTGCCGTCGCGAAACAGGCGGACATCGCCCGAGGCAGTGACCACGTCGGCGCCATTGTCATAGGCCAAAGTGGTCGCGCTGAAATCGATCTGGTCGGGATCGGTGGGCGGCGATACCGGCGGCGGCGGCGGATCGACCGGCCGTTCGGACAGATCCTGCGCATGCGCCACACCGTCGAAGGCGAAGGCGAACGGCAGCAGCGCCAACAGGATCGCGGTCTTGGTCTTCACTCACATCCTCACGCGAAACACCCGGGCCCACGCGATACGCCTGGTTCGCCCGCCTATCGCATCGCTTCGCGCGCATCGCAATCTCCGGTGCAGCCGGGCTTTGCCTCATTTGCGATGCTGGCCTAGAGAGATCGGCGATTAGCCTTCAGGCCAGCACCTCAGGACAGCACAAGATGATCATCAGCTTTGCCGACAGTCCGCCCAGCGGCGGCTATGCCCTCGCTTTCCCGATCGTCCGCGACGGACTCGCGGAGCAAAAATTGCCCGGCCTCTCCGCCGCCGACGCCGAACATGCCCGTCGTCTCGCGACGGCGCAGCGGTTCGAGGGCGAATCCGGCGGCGTCGTCGAATTCTTCGTCGCCAATGGCGATGCGGTCCGCCGCGTGCTGCTGGTCGGCACCGGCAAGGGTGAGCCCGCCGATCTCGAAAAAGCGGCGGGTTCCGCCGTCGCGCGGCTGTTGTCGTCGGGCGAGACCAGGCTGGTGATCGATGTATCGGGGCTCGATGGCGATGCCGGCGCGGCGGCGCGCGTGGCGTTCGGCGCGGTCGAGCGCAGCTGGCGGATCGACACCTACCGCACCAAATTGCCACCCAAGCAGCAGCCGACCTTGACCGAAACCATCGTCGTCGGGGCCGCCGCCGGCGCAGCGGATGCGTGGGCGCATTACCAGGCGGTCGGCGAGGGACTCTATCTGACCCGCGAACTCGTGTCCGAACCGCCGAACATCATCTATCCCGAGAGCTTCGTCGCCCGTTGCCGGCACCTCGCCGATCTGGGCATCGAGATCGAAGTGCTCGGCGAGCCGGAGATGCAGGCGCTGGGCATGGGGGCGTTGCTGGGCGTGTCGCAGGGTTCGGCGCGCCAGGCGCAGTTGCTGGTCATGCGCTGGGACGGCACAAACGGCGCGCAGGGTGCGCCCGTGGCGTTCGTCGGCAAGGGCGTGACGTTCGACACCGGCGGCATCTCGCTGAAGCCCGGGGCGGGCATGGAAGACATGAAGTGGGACATGGGCGGCGCGGGTGCCGTCGCCGGCGCGATGAAGGCGCTGGCGACGCGCAAGGCAAAGGCGCATGTCGTCGGCGTCTGTGGGCTGGTCGAGAACATGCCGTCGGGCGACGCGATGCGCCCTGGCGACATCGTCACCAGCATGTCGGGCCAGACCATCGAAGTGCTCAACACCGATGCCGAGGGCCGGCTCGTGCTGTGCGACGCGGTGACGTGGGTGCAGAACAAATATGCGCCCAAGGTGATCGTCGATCTCGCGACCTTGACCGGCGCGATGATCGTTGCGCTGGGCAGCGAGAATGGCGGGCTGTTCTCGAACGACGATGAACTCGCCGATCAGTTGCTCGCCGCCGGCAAGACGGCCGGCGACACTTTGTGGCGCTTCCCGCTGTCCGACGAATATAACAAGCTGATCGACAGCCCGATCGCCGACATGAAGAATGTCGGCCCGCGCGGCGCGGGGTCGATCACCGCGGCCCAGTTCATCCAGCGCTTCATCGACGACGGCGTCAAATGGGCGCATCTCGACATCGCCGGCATGGTCTGGGCCGACAAGGCCGGCCCGCTGTGGGACAAGGGCGCGACCGGTTATGGCGTGCGCCTGCTCGACCGCTTCATCGCCGATAATTTCGAGGGATGAGGAAGGAAAAGGGAAGCCTTCCGCCATGCAGGTCGACTTCTACCACCTGACCGCCAGGCCGATCGAAGCGGTGCTGCCGCGCATCGCCGAGCGCGTGCTGGAAACCGGCGGCCGGCTGCTGGTGGTGTCGGCCGACGAAGCCCAGCGCGACCGCATCGACGCCGCATTGTGGACCTACGAGCCGGAGAGCTTCCTGCCGCACGGCAAGACGGACGGCGGCGGCGAGGCGAACCAGCCGGTGCTGATCGCCGAAACCGCCACGCCCGCCAACGGCGCCGCCAATATCGCGCTCGCCGACGGCGAATGGCGCGACGAAGCCCTGGCGTTCGCGCGCGCCTTCCATTTCTTCGATGACGCCAGCATCGTCGCGGCGCGCGCCGCGTGGCGCGGGCTGGCGGCACGCGAGGGCGTCGAGCCGCGCTACTGGAAGCAGGACGAGCGCGGCCGCTGGAGCCGCGTCGCCTGAAGCTGACGGCCGGAAGCATAGGCAGAAGCAAAGGTTGCCCCGCCGCCAGTCAGCGGCTAGGGGGCGGCCACTTTTCCTGAAAACCACTGATACGGAGCCAGAACGGCCATGGCCGCGAACCGGACCTTTTCGATCATCAAGCCCGATGCCACCCGCCGCAACCTGACCGGTGCAGTCACGAAGATGCTGGAGGATGCCGGCCTGCGCGTCGTCGCCTCCAAGCGCATCCAGATGACCAGGGAGCAGGCCGAGGGCTTCTACGCCGTCCACAGCGAGCGCCCGTTCTTCGGCGATCTCGTCAGCTTCATGATTTCGGGCCCGGTCGTGGTGCAGGTGCTCGAGGGCGAGAACGCCGTCCTGCGCAACCGCGAGATCATGGGTGCGACCAACCCGGCCAATGCCGAGCCCGGCACGATCCGCAAGGAACTGGCCGAATCGATCGAGGCGAACAGCGTCCACGGTTCGGACAGCGACGAGAATGCGGCGATCGAGATCGCCTATTTCTTCAAGCCCGAAGAACTGGTCGGCTGACCTGATGAAGCGAGTCGGCCTGATCGGCGGACTCAGCTGGGTGAGCACCCGGCTTTATTATGACGCGATCAACCGGGCCGTGGCAGCACGGCTCGGTGGCGCGCATTCGGCGAGTTTGCTGATCGACTCGCTCGATTTCGCGCCGGTGACCCAGGCCCAGGCCGATGGCCGCTGGCACGATGCCGGCGCCGCGATCGCCGGCTCCGCGCGGCGCCTCGCGGCCGCCGGCGCCGATGCGCTCGCGATCGCCAGCAACACCATGCACAAATGCGCGGATGCGGTGACCGCAGCGTCGCCACTGCCGCTGATCCACATCGTCGACGCGCTCGGCGACGCACTGCTGGCCGATGGCCGCTCGTGTCCACTGCTGCTGGGCACCCGCTTCACGATGGAACAGGATTTCGTGAGGGCACCGCTCGACGCGATGGGGCTGCGCACGCTGATCCCCGCGGTGGACGCCCGCGCGACGGTCGATCGCATCATCCACGACGAATTGATCAAGGGCATCGTGCACAACGAGTCGCGAGAAGCCTATCTGGCGATCATCCGCGACGGCGCGGCGGCTGGCGCCGATTGCGTGATCCTCGGCTGTACCGAGATCGGCATGCTGGTGGACGCCGGCAATGCTCCCCTGCCGCCCTACGACACGATGGCGATCCATTCGCGCGCGATCGTCGATTTCATGCTCGGCGGCTGAAGGAAGGGTCAGATCGGCAGCATCGCCAGTTTCTTCGGCGCCACCTGCCGCCAGCTCTTCGTCAGATGCTCTTCGATATGGTCCCAGTCGACCTCGCCGCCATCGAGCCGGATGCCGATCCACCCCGACGGACCGAAATAGGCCGGCCGATAATAGATGTCGGGATCGGCCTCGATCAGCATCGCCTGTTCCTCCTGGCCGCTGGTCTTGACGATCACCGCGGTCAGGCCGTCGCCATGATGGTCGTGCGTGAAATAGGCGTACATCTTGCCGCCCTCGATGCGGAAGGCGGGCATGCCGTGCGACAGCGCCTCTTCCGCCCGCGGCAGCGCCAGCGCCCGCTCGCGCAGCCGTTCCAGCAGCCAGTCGCGCCCGGTTTCGCGGGTGACGAGTTCGGCCAGCATCCGCGGATAGAGCTGATGTTCGGCGATCAGGATGCGGGCGGCAAGCGTCTCGGCGGTGTCGCCGGGCAGCACAGCGACTTCGGTCTGGCCCAGCACCGGGCCGTCGTCGAGTTCGACCGTGACGAGATGGACCGAGCAGCCGGCCACGCCATCGCCTGCGTCGAGCGCGCGCTGGTGGGTGTCGAGGCCCTTGTATTTCGGCAGCAGCGACGGGTGGATATTGACCATCCGGCCGGCCCAGCCGGTCACGAACGCCGGCGACAGCAGCCGCATATAGCCGGCCAGCGCGACATGGGTGACGCCCGCCGCGCGCAACTGCGTGTCGACGATCGCGTCGAATTCGGCGCGCTTGATGCCATTGTGGCTGAGCGCGAAGGTGGCGACGCCCTCGGCCGCCGCCAGCTTCAGGCCGGCGGCATCCGGATCGTTCGCGGCCACCAGCACGATCTCATAGGGGCAGTCGGGCGCGCGCGATGCATAGAGCAGGGCGGCCATGTTCGAACCCCGGCCCGAAATCAGCACCCCGATCCGCGCGCGCTCAGCCATGATGCGTCGCGCTCCAGTCCTCGCGCGCGCTCCAGGTCTCGGCGGAGCCCGAAACGGTGCATCCGCGCTCGCCGGCTTCGATCCGGCCGATCCGGAACACGGTTTCGCCCGATCCTTCGAGTGCGATCCTGACATCTTCGAGCCGGGCGGGCGCGACCACCAGCGCCATGCCGATGCCGCAGTTGAAAGTGCGCGCCATCTCGCCGGGTTCGATATTGCCCTGCGCCTGGAGGAACGCCATCAGCCGCGGCTGCGCCCAGTCGTCGGCCGACACCCGGGCGTGCAGGCCCTCGGGCAGCACGCGCGGGATATTCTCCAGCAGCCCGCCGCCGGTGATGTGCGCCAGCGCCTTGACCATGCCGGCACGAACCAGCGGCAGCAGCGATTTCACATAGATGCGGGTCGGCGCCATCAGTGCGTCGATCAGTCGTATGTCCTGGTCGAACAAGGCCGGGCGCGCGAGCTTCCAGCCCTTGTCGGCGGCGAGCCGCCGGACCAGCGAGAAGCCGTTGCTGTGGACACCCGACGAGGCAAGGCCGAGGATCACGTCGCCCTCGGCGACATCGGCGCCGGTCAGCGCCTTATGCCGTTCGACCGCGCCGACGCAGAAACCGGCGAGATCATAATCGCCATCGGCATACATGCCCGGCATTTCGGCGGTCTCACCGCCGATCAGCGCGCAGCCCGCGATCCGGCAGCCATGGGCGATACCGGCGATCACGCGCTCGGCCACACCCGATTCGAGCCGGCCGGTGGCGTAATAATCGAGGAAGAACAAGGGCTCGGCGCCCTGCACGATCAGATCGTTGGCGCACATCGCGACCAGATCGATGCCGACCGTGTCATGGGCGTCGTGATCGATCGCCAGCTTCAGCTTGGTGCCGACGCCGTCGTTCGCAGCAACCAGCAGGGGATCGTCATAACCCGCTGCCTTCAAATCGAAAAACCCGCCGAATCCGCCGAGTTCGGCGTCGGCGCCCGGCCGGCGCGTGGCCTTGGCGAGCGGGGCGATCGCCCGGACGAGCGCATTGCCCGCGGTGATGGAAACCCCTGCCTTCGCGTAGGTATAGGGAGCGTTCGTGTCCTGTTCATCCGTCATCGCGCGGACCTAGAGCGAATTGCCGCAAAACGAAACCGCCTGGCGGCGGCTCCGCCGCGATTTCCACGCCTGTCACCCGATTCGGTGCTTTCCGTCATAGAGAGACTTGGATTTCCACGGCCAACTCGTCAAAAGGGCGCCGTGACGCTTCCTGCCCGCCTGTTCCACCCGATCCCGATCCTTTGCGCGCTGCTCCTGATGCTGGCGGCGGCTGCCGTCGTCGCGCAGATCGAGGGCACCGATCGCGGCGTGCCGCCGATCGACAGCTCGTCGAGCTTCGAGGTCACCGGCATCCAGGTCGATGCCGCCGCCAAGACCGCCGATGCCGCGCGCTATGCCGGCTGGCGCGAGGCGCAGCGCAAGGCCTGGAAGGCGCTGTGGAGCCGCACCCACGGCGGCAATGCCGCGCCCGGCCTGTCGGACAGCGCGCTCGACGCGATCGTCGCCGGCATCGTCGTCGAGGACGAACAGATCGGGCCGACGCGTTATATCGCCCGGCTCGGCGTGCTGTTCGATCGCGCCCGCGCCGGCCAGATCCTCGGCGTCAGCGGCCAGATCATGCGGTCGCCGCCATTGCTGGTGATTCCGATTCAGTGGTCCGGCGGCGCCCCGCAGAGCTTCGAGACGCGCACCGAATGGCAGAAGGCCTGGGCGCGCTTCCGCACCGGTTCGAGTCCGATCGACTATGTCCGCCCGGCCGGCACCGGCTCGGATCCGCTGCTGCTCAATGCGGCGCAGACCGGCCGGCCGGGCCGGATCTGGTGGCGGCTGCTGCTCGACCAGTTCGGCGCCGCCGACGTACTGGTGCCCACCGTCAAGCTCAGCCGGTTATGGCCGGGCGGCCCGGTGATCGGGCGCTTCTCGGCGCGCTTTGGCCCCGACGACCGGCTGCTCGCCGACTTTACGCTGCGCGTCGAGCGCGGCGAGCAATTGCCGGTGATGATGGACGAGGGCGTCCGCCGCCTCGACGAGATCTACATCGCCGCGCTGCGCGACGGCCGGCTGCGCCCCGATCCGTCGCTGGTGATCGAGGACCCGGTCGATCCGGCGATGATCGAGGCCGTCGAAGAGGATGCGGAGACCACCGATGCCGGCATCGAAACCGTCGGCAAGGGCATGACCGCGATCACCGTTCAGTTCGCGACCCCCGACGTGTCCTCGGTCGGCGCCACCGAATCGCAGCTGCGCGCGCTGCCCGGCATGTCGTCGGTGGCGACCACCAGCCTCGCGCTGGGTGGAACCTCGGTGATGCGCGTCGTCTATCGCGGCGACATCGCGATGCTGCGGCTCGCGCTGACCGCACGTGGCTGGCAGGTCGAGGAGGGCGGGGGCGTGCTCCGCATCCGCCGTGGCGGCGCCGGCAGCGTCGCAACCCCACCTCCCGCGCCATCGCCGGGTGCCTCGCCGACGCCATGAACCAGATCGCGCTTCCGCTCGACTGGCCGGAAGAGAAGATGGTCGACATCATCCTGAGCGACTCGAACGCTCAGGTGGCCCGCCATTTCGATCGCTGGACCAGCTGGCCGGTGATGGCTGCCTTGCTGACCGGCCCGCGCAAGTCGGGCCGCACGCGCTTCGCCGCGCATTTCGCGTTGCGCACCGGCGGGCGCCTGATCGACAACGCCGAGACCCAGTCGGAGGAGATGATCTTCCACGCGTGGAACGCCGCGCAGGAGAGCCGCAAACCGCTGGTGATCGTCGCCGCCGCGCCGCCGCCGGTCTGGAAGATCAGGCTGCCGGACCTCGCCTCGCGACTCGCCGCGACGCCCGCTGTCTCGATCGGTCATCCCGACGACGCGCTGATCGCGCAATTGATCGAGCGCCAGCTCGGCCAGCGCGGACTCGCCGCCCAGCCCGATCTGCTCGCCTTCGTGCTGGCGCGGGTCGAGCGCGATTATATCGCGGTCCACCGCGTCATCGACGCGCTCGACCAGGCCGCGCTGACCAAGCGCTGCCGGCTGTCGGTGCCGCTCGCGCGCGAAGCGCTGCGCGGGATTCTGAGGTCGGAGATCGGAGATCGGTAGTCGGAGATCGGAGACTCTGCGCAATGGCCACCCCGCGCTTCCGAACTCCGATCTCCGATCTCCGATTTCCGATCTCCGACATCTGGGCTAAGGCCCGATCATGACCCAGTCTTCCGCATTTCCCGCCGTCAGCAATGCCGTACCCGATGGGCTGCTCGAAGATGGCGAGCGCTATTTCAATCGCGAGCTGAGCTGGCTGGCATTCAATCGCCGCGTCCTCGACGAGGCGGCGAACGCGGCGCATCCCTTGCTCGAGCGGCTGCGCTTCCTCTCGATCTCAGGCAACAATCTCGACGAATTCTTCATGGTCCGCGTCGCGGGCCTCAAGGGCCAGCAGATGCAGGCGATCGAGCAGCGCTCACCCGACGGCATGACGGTGACGCAGCAGCTGACCGAGATCACCGCCGAGGCCGACGCGCTGATGGCGGCGCAGCAGGCGCAATGGCGGCTGATCCGCCGCGAACTGGCCGAGGCCGGCATCGCCGTGGTCGGTGCCGAACCGATCGACGACGAGGGCGAGACCTGGCTGCGGCAGCACTTCCGCGAACAGATCTTTCCGATCGTCACGCCGCAGGCGCTCGATCCGGCACATCCGTTTCCGTTCATCCCCAACAAGGGGCTGAGCCTGATCTTCGATCTCGTCCGGCTTTCGGACAAGGAGCCGATCCGCGAACTGTTGATGGTGCCGTCGACCGCGCAGCGCTTCCTGCGCCTGCCCGGCCCGATCGCGCGTTACATCACGATGGAGAATGTGTTGCGGCGCTGCGCGGGGATGCTGTTCCCCGGTTATGAGCTGCGCGGCGTCGGCGCGTTCCGCATCCTGCGCGACAGCGACATCGAGCTCGAGGAGGAAGCCGAGGATCTCGTCCGCCACTATCGCAGCGCGATCAAGCGGCGCCGGCGCGGCCGCGTGATCCGGCTGGAGATCGAGACCGCGGTGTCGCCCGAGGTCGAGGCGGTGGTCAAACAGGAACTCGGCGGCAACGACGCGCTGATCACCGAGCAGGCCAGTTTCCTCGGCATCGGCGATCTCGACCTGCTGGTCGACGAGGATCGCCCCGACCTGAAATTCCCGGCCTACAGCCCGCGCTTCCCCGAGCGTATCCGCGAACATGGCGGCGACTGTTTCGCGGCGATCAAGACCAAGGACATCATCGTCCACCACCCCTATGAGGCGTTCGACGTCGTCCTCGCCTTCCTTCGCCAGGCTGCGGCCGATCCCGACGTCGTCGCGATCAAGCAGACGCTCTATCGCGCCGGCAAGCAGTCGGCGGTGATCAACGCGCTGATCGCCGCGGCCGAGGCGGGCAAATCGGTGACGGCGGTGGTCGAACTGAAGGCGCGCTTCGACGAGGAGCAGAACCTGCTGTGGGCGAGCGCGCTGGAACGCGCCGGCGTCCAGGTCGTCTATGGTTTCATCGACTGGAAGACGCACGCCAAGGTGTCGCTGGTGGTCCGTCGCGAGAATGGTGCCTATCGCACCTACTGCCATTTCGGCACCGGCAATTATCATCCGATCACCGCGCGCATCTATACCGATCTCAGCTTCTTCACCGCCGATCCGCGCGCCGGCCGCGATGCCGCGCAACTGTTCAACTACATAACCGGCTATGTCGAACCCGTCGCGCTCGAACTGATCACGATGTCGCCGATCAACATGCGTCTCCGGCTGAGCGAGCTGATCGAGGCCGAGATCGACCATGCCCGCGCCGGCAGGCCGGCGGCGATCTGGGCGAAGATGAATTCGCTGGTCGATCCCGCGATCATCGAGAATCTCTATGCGGCCAGCGAAGCCGGCGTCTCGATCGACCTGATCATCCGCGGCATCTGCTGCCTGAAGCCCGGCGTCGCGGGCATGTCGGACAATATCCGCGTCAAGTCGGTGGTCGGACGCTTCCTCGAACACAGCCGGATCTGGGCGTTCGGCAACGGCCAGACGATGCCGAATGACGACGCGAAGGTTTATATCTCGTCGGCCGACTGGATGCCGCGCAACTTCGACCGGCGTGTGGAATATATGATGCCGATCGAAAATCCGACCGTCCACGACCAGATTCTAGACCAGGTGATGGTCGCGAATCTCCTCGACAACGAACAGAGCTGGGAGCTGAAGTCCGATGGTCGCTACGAACGCGTGTCACCCGGCGCCAAGCCGTTCAACCTCCATCGCTATTTCATGACCAACCCATCGCTGTCCGGCCGCGGTGCCGCCCTGCAGGGCGCGGATTCGGTACCCAAGCTGCGACTGCGGCGGCGCTGACATGATCGCCTTCAGCGCTTTCCCGCGCCCCGAACTGCTGCCCGATATCGATCGCTCGGCGATCATCGACATCGGCTCCAACTCGGTCCGCCTCGTCGTCTATGACGGCCCCCGCCGCACGCCGGCGGTGATGTTCAACGAGAAGGTGCTGGCGGGGCTGGGGCGCGGCCTGTCGGAGACCGGCGCACTCGACGGCAAGGCGATGAAGAGCACCCTGGTGGCGCTCGCCCGCTTCCGCCGGCTCTGCGTCGAGATGTCGGTGGCGCGGCTGCGCACCGTCGCCACCGCCGCCGTCCGCGACGCCAGCAACGGCGCTGCCTTCATCGAACGGATCCGCGAGATCGGCCTGCCGGTCGAACTGCTGAGCGGCGAGCAGGAGGCCGAGGCCGCCGGCTTCGGCGTGATCTCTGGCATGCCCGAGGCCGACGGCATCGTCGGCGATCTCGGCGGCGGCAGCCTCGAACTGGTGCGCGTACGTGACGGCGCGATCCACGACCGGCTCTCGCTGCCGTTCGGCGCGCTGCGGATCGCGGCGATCCGTGCCAGGGGCAAGAATGCGCTCAATGCGCTGGTCCGCAAGGAACTCGGCAAGCGCGACTGGATCGCGCGGAGCCAGGGTCTGCCCTTCTATCTGGTCGGCGGATCGTGGCGATCGCTCGCGCGGCTCGACATGAGCCTGACCGGCTATCCGCTGCCGATCGTCCATCATTACGAGATGACGCCCGACGCGGCGGCGCGGCTGGTGCGCGTGCTGGCGCAGATCGATCGCAAGAAGCTCAAGCAGATCGCCGAAATCTCTTCCGGACGTATCCCGACTTTGCTCGATTCGGCGTTGCTGCTGTCGATACTCGCCAAGGGGCTGGGATCGAGTGCGCTGATCGCATCGGCCAACGGCCTGCGCGAAGGTCTGCTCTACCAGCAGCTCGATCCGCAGGAGCGGCAGACCGATCCGCTGATCGAGGCCGCGCGCGAGGAGGGCGCCCGCCAGGGCCGCTTCCCCGAACATGGCAATCTCCTCCAGCGCTGGATCTCGCCCTTGTTCGAAGAGGAGCCGCCGCAGCTCGCGCGGCTGCGCCACGCCGCCTGCCTGCTCGCCGATGTCGGCTGGCGCGCCAATCCCGATTTCCGCGCCGAACGCGGCGTCGATACCGCACTGCACGGCAATTGGGTCGGCATCGACGCGAAGGGCAGGGCGATGATGGCGCAGGCGCTGTCGGCCAATTTCGGCGCCGCCGGCGCCTCGATCCCGTCGCTGCTGGCCATCTGCGCGGAATCCGACCTGCGCCGCGCGACGCTGTGGGGTCTGGCGATGCGGCTCGGCCAGCGGCTCAGCGGCGGCGTCGCCGAGCCGCTCGAATCGAGCCGGCTGACCGCGGGTGACGGGAGTCTCCGCCTGTTCCTGCCGGCCGACGCCGCCGCGCTCTATGGCGAGGCAGTCGAGCGCCGCCACCGGCAGCTGGCGACGGCGATGGCGCTGACGCCGGTGCTGATGAGCTGAGCGTGGCGTCATGCCGGCGCATCAGCGCCGCGCGACCAATCGGATGGGCAAAGCGGTGGTGTTCTTGATTTCCGAAAGCGCGATGCTCGACGTGATTTCCTGCACCCCCGGCAGGCGCGACAATGTGTCGAAGAACAGCCGCTCATAGGCCTCGATGTCGACCGTCACCACGCGCAGCATGAAATCGACCGTGCCCATCAGCACATAGCATTCGATCACCTCCGGGATGTCGGCGATCGCCGCCCCGAAATCGGCGAGATGGGCGCGGCCGTGAGTCGACAGCTTGACCTGCGCGAAGACCTGCGCGCGCAGCCCGACCTTGCGCCGGTCGACCAGCGCCACGCGCTTGCGGATCACGCCGGCTTCCTCCAGCGCGTTGACCCGCCGCCAGCAGGGCGATTGCGAGAGTCCGACCCGGTCGGCGAGTTCGCTGGTCGAAATATGCGAATCCTCCTGCAGAATTTCGAGGATACGGACTTCCTGCTCGTCCAACAGCATGATTTATCCTCTCTTGGGCGGGTTCGGGGAATGATCGTTCTCATCATCCGTTGCTGCGGTCAACATCAGGCAAGAATCGGCGCGACACGGGCGTTATAAGGCCGGCATCGGCCCGCGCTTCGGCGGCCCGCGCAAAGGACGATATGATGCTTCACGCCGGTAGCCACGCGCACACGCACGAGGCGGTGCACATGTTCGAAGATCAGGCGACCGGGCTGCGGGCGATCATCGCATTGCACTCGACCGCATTGGGCCCGGCTGCCGGCGGCTGCCGCGTCTGGCGCTATGCGTCGGACGACGATGCGCTGCAGGACGCGCTGCGCCTGTCCGAGGGCATGACGTGGAAGAATGCGCTGGCCGGCCTGCCGTTCGGCGGCGGCAAGGCGGTGCTGATGCTGCCGGACGCGGCTCAGGATCCGGCGTTCGACCGCGCCGCCCTGTTCGAAGCGTTCGGCCGCTGCGTCGAAAGCCTCGGTGGCCAATATGTGACCGCCGAGGATGTCGGCTCCAGCGTGCACGACATGGAGCAGGTCGCCCGCGTCACCCGCCACGTTGCGGGGCTGGCGCATACGGAGCCCGGTCTGGCCGGCGGCGATCCTTCGCCGTGGACCGCGCTGGGCGTGTTCCTGTCGATCGAGGCGGCTGTCTCGCATCGCTATGGCAGCGACCTCAGGGATGTCGTCGTCGCCGTCCAGGGACTCGGTCATGTCGGCCTCGATCTGTGCGGCAAGCTGCATGCCGCCGGGGCGAAGCTGCTGGTCAGCGACGTCGATCGCGCGGCGGTCGCGCGCGCGGTCGAACTGTTCGGCGCGCAGGCGGTCGATCCCGATCGGGTGCTCGGCGTATCGATGGACGTGTTCGCCCCTTGTGCGCTGGGCGCGATCCTGACCGAGCGCACCGTCGACGGCCTCAAGGCGCGGATCGTCTGCGGCGCCGCCAACAACCAGCTCGCGACGCCGCTGCAGGGCCGCCACCTCGCCGAGCGCGGCGTGCTCTACGCCCCGGATTTCCTCGTCAATGCCGGTGGTATCATCAACGTCTCGGCCGAATATCTCGGCGAGACGACCGCGTCGGTCGAGGGCCGTGTCGCGCAGATCCCGCGCCGGCTGCTCCGGCTGGTGCAGCAGGCCGAGCAGGACGGCGCGGCGATGAACGACCTCGCCGACGATCTGGCGCACAGGATCGTGGCCGAAGGGCGGCCGGCGAAGGTCGCCTGAGCCGAGGCAGACAATCCCTCTGCCGCTTGCGCGCAAGCGGTAGAAGGTAGCAAAACGCGAGTCACTCGCCATTGACGCCCCCATGCCGCTCGCCGAAGGGCGGCCATGGACTCAGCCGCGCCCGCCGGACCGACACTAAATCGCGCGATCTGGGCGATCGCGCTGCCGGCGATGATCACCAACGTCGCGACGGCGCTGTTCGGTCTCGCCGACATCTGGGTGATCGGCCGGCTCGGCGACGCCAGTGCGCAGGCCGGCGTCGAACTCGGCGCCAAGCTGCTGATGGGCCTGCTGGTCGTCTTCAATTTCCTGCGGATGGGCACCGTCGGGTTGACCGCGCAGGCGAGCGGCCGGCGCGACGATGCGGCAGGCGCGGCGATTCTCGTGCGCGCGCTCGCGCTGGCGACGGTCATCGGGCTGCTGCTGTTCGCGATCCGTCCGCTTGCGGTCGGTACCGGCCTGCATCTGCTCGCCGCGCAGGGCGCGGTGGCGGATCAGGCCGCGCGTTATGTCGATATCCGCTACTGGGGCGCGCTGCCGTGGCTGCTCAATGCCGCATTGACCGGCTGGCTGATCGGGCTGCGGCGGATGCGCGCGGTGCTGGCCATCGAGGTCGGCGCCAATCTTGCCCATATCGCGCTCGACATCGGCCTCGTCCTCGGCCTCGGCTGGGGCGTAGCCGGCGTCGCGACGGCGACCCTGCTCTCCGAATGCGCGAAGCTGGTGGCGCTGGCGGCGGTCGCGTCGCGGCAGCCGGCGGCGCGGCAGGTGATCGCCACGCTGCGCGCCCGCGCCACCTGGCGGCCGGCGGGTATATTCGCCTTGCTGCGGCTCAGCCGGGACCTGTTTTTCCGGACGCTGTTGCTGAGCGCGAGTATCCTGCTGATGACGCGCGTCGGGGCCAAGGCGGGACCGGTCACCTTGGCGGCCAACGGCGTGCTGTTCCAGTTCTTCATGCTGGTTGCGCTGATCCTCGACGGCTTCGAAAGCGCGGCGCAGGTGCTGGGCGGCCATGCGGTCGGCAGCAACGACCGGCGGCGGTTCGTCGCGACCGTCTGGGCGACGCTGCGGCTCGGCGCCGTGGCGAGCCTGGTGATCGCGGTCGCGATGCTGGCATCGGGTCCGTGGCTGGCCGCGAGCTTCAGCCGCGACCCGGCGGTGATCGCCGCCACCGGCCGCCATGTCGGCTGGATCGCCGTGCTCGCGGTGGCCGGGGTCGGGTCGTTCGTGCTCGACGGCGTGTTCATCGGCGCCAACTGGACTCGGGCGATGCTCGGCACGATGCTGGCCGCCTTCCTCGCCTTCGGCGCGGCGCTGGTGATGGTCGTGCCGCTCGGCAATCATGGCCTGTGGCTGGCGTTCACCTTGTCCTGATCGTGCGTGGCGCCGGGCAGGCCTTATGCCTGCCGCGCCTGATTCCGACCCGTTTCGGATGATCACCGCCGGTCTGCGACCCCGCTCATGACATGGATCAGTGCATTTTTTGCATGCCGCCCGATTGACGCTGCGCAAAGGCGGGCGCATTCTTGTCTTGCGACCCGAAAGGGGTTCTCTCAACAGGGGCCTCTTTCCACTGGCCCGGTCTCCCGGCGTGGAGGCCGGGCCACCTTTTTCGGGCCATTTTTTTTCGGACGCCAATCCTGCCTTCAATGCCGGCGCCCCCGCGTCAGCATGAACCACGGCCAGCCGAGCCCCGCCAGCGTCGCGGCAATCAGGGGTGGGATGCGCCGATCGGCCGGACAATCGCGATCGATGATCGCCCGGATCACGGGATCGTTGACGCGCAAATAGCTGCGGCCGCCGAACAGCAGCGCCACCGCTCCATAAATCACCAGCCCCCACATCACGGCCAAACCCTTGCGTGCCCACGCACTGTCAAACCGGGCACGGGCCGGTCTGTTCCGCCGGAGCGTGCAGATCGTGCGGCGAGCGACGCGAAAGCGTCTGCAGGTTCATCCATCCTTAGCGCCGGCGCATGGCGTTCAGCGAGCGGGCTCGCAGCGGGGCCCATCCGTCAGGACAGGCGGCCATCACCCAGCCCCGCCTCGCTTTCGAGGCCGGCCCGTCGCTCACGATGACCGACATGTGCGGCCACCTCGTCTGCATCGGGCTCACGCCAGCCATTATGGGCGCGGATCAGCGTGGCCCCGCACCGCTTGCACACTGACCAATGGTCCTCGCCGTCGTGCCGGGCAGCGCCGCGATCCGCCAGATGACCCTTCAGCTTGCAGAGTATCGCCATAGCGTCCGTCGCACGAATCGATCCGAAATCGATCGTATCAGCGCTTTCGCTGCGTTGCAGCATGTAAATTTCGTATGAGGTCGTTGCGGTCCTTTTGCCTGCGACCACTGACGAGACGGGACGGGATTGGCGCGCTCGACAGGCGGATCGATTCCCCTCAGCCTCCGCCGGCTATATCCGCACCCCGCTTGCCCAACGGCACACCGCGTCCGATCCGTTTGCGCAGCGCCGCCTCATAGGCGGTCAGGAAATGATGGTCCGTGGCGTCGCCCGTCCAGCCGATCTTGGCGCGGATCCGGTCGGCGGTCTCGGCGATCTCATGCGCGTCGGGGGTTCGCAGCACCTCCCGCAGCCGCAGCAGTTGGATCTCGCCATAGACTGAAAGCTGCTGGTCGGTGAAATGGAGCGTGTTGGTGTCGTGCGACCGGTCCCATTTGTCCTCGCGCCGTTTGCCGAACAGCAGGTTGCGCTCGAGCCGCGCGCGCAATGCGGCGTAATAGCCGCTGAGGAAATCATAATCGTGGACGCGGCCGCCGCGCCAGCCGATCTTGCCCTGGATCGTCTCCGCCACCGTTCCCATCGCCGCCGGATCGCCCTGGCGCAGCACCTGCTCCAGCGTCTGCAGTTCGAACACGCCATAGGCGTCGAGCTGCTCGTCGGTGAAGTCGATGCGGTTCTGGTTGGCGTCGGCTTCGGCGACGAGGTTGCGGCCGAGCTTGCTGCGCCGCGCCTCGACCACCCAGGTGCCGGCGATCATGTCGCCGGCGCGCAGCCGGTCGCGGTTGAACAGCGGAAAGAAGGCGAACAGCAGCGCCCAGGCGAGGCCGACGATCGTCGTCAGCGCGCCGCCGGTGCCTTCGCCGGCCTGATAGCCGAGGAACGACAAAGGCAGGAAGATCTCCACCTCGCGCAGCATGTTGCGCGCGATCACCGCGTCGCCCGTCAGCCGGCCGCCGTTGCGCGCGACGACGCGGATGCCGGTCGCGCGCTTGCCCGGCGTCGCCGCGCGCTCGCCCAGTTCGAACGCGATGAAATAGCCGTTGCGCAGCACGAAGAAGCCCAGCAGCCAGACGATCGCGGCATATTCGATCGATCCGAGCCCGAAGGCGGCGAGCACCAGGCCGACCAGGAAGGAGAAGATCAGCAGCGACACGATCATGATCACCGCATCGAGCATGAACGCGCCCGCGCGCTGCCCGCCGGTCGCGATCTGTAGCCGCAGGTCGATGCCTTCGGGCGTGACGAAGCGCCGTTCGAAATGCGCCATCGGGTTGTAGCGGCTAGCCAGGTCGCTTGCTCCTCGGCAGATAGAAATAGGTGCACCAGAACAGCAGCATCGTCGCCGCGATCGCAAAGCGCGCCCAGTCGTTCACGATCGTCTGCCGGCCGATCCCCTCGAGCAGGCCGGCGACGAACAGCATGATGACCACGCCCACCATCGCATTGGCGCCGACCCGGCCGGCCTCGGCCGCGGCCGTCATCCGCGAGGCCGTGCCCGGAAAGGCGATTCGCGATCCGATCCGGAAGCCGGCGGCGCCGGCGATGATGATCGCGAACAATTCGGTCGTGCCATGAATCATCAGCCAGCCGGTGAACGGCAGCGCCAGGCCGTGCGGCGCATAGACCGCATAGAAGGCGCCGAGCATGCAGCCATTATAGATCAGCAGCAGCGCGGTCGGCAGGCAGAAGGCGAAGCCGAGCGCGAAGCAGAAGATCGAGATCTGGGCATTGTGCGTGAACAGGAAGGTCGAGAACGCACCGAGCATGTCGCCGCTGCCGGCGCGCGCATAGAGACCCGAGCGCAGGCTCTCGGCGGTGGCGGTCGGGTCGCGGCCAGCTGCGAGGTCGGAACCGAGCAGGCTGTAGAACCATTGCGGCTGTTCCCTGACCAGCAGATAGGCGGCGAGCGCGCCGGCCAGGGTCAGCAGCAGCGAGATCAAGGTCTCGCGCCACAGGTCGCGGATCGCCGCCGGCCAGTCCTGCGCGAAATAGCGGCCGATCCGCGCGCCCATCCCCTGGCGCGCGCCATAGACGATGAAATAGGCGCGCGTGCACAGCCCTTCCAGATAGTGGATCAGCTGCGCATCGAGCGAGGTCTCGCGCGCCACCGACAGCGCGGAGAGGGTGGAGCGGTACAGCACCGGCAGCGCCAGCAGATCCTCGTCGGACAGGCGCGACGGCGAGCGCTTCTCGATCTCGTTGAGCAGGGCCTCGAGCCGGAACCAGCCCTCCTCGCGCTCCTCGCGGAAGCGCCGGCTGCTGAAGCTGAGCGGGGCGGGGGGGGATTTCACAACAAATGCCGCCGCTTGACCATCAGATATCCATCCAGCAGCCGCGAACTCACCCGGTCGTGCGGCGCCTCGATCACATGCACGCCCAGCCGCCGCAGCCGCGCGGTGACGATCCGGCGTTCGCGCAGCAGCGCCGCGGCGGTGATCGCGCGCGAGACGTCGGCGGGTTCGTTCGGCTCGTGCGCCGCGAAGCTCTCGAGCTCGGCGTCCTGCATGGCCACGAACAGAACGATGTGGCGCTCCAGCAGCCGGCCGACCGCGCGCACCATCAGTTCGGCGCTGGTCGGATCGGTGAAGTCGGTGAAGACGACGATCAGCGAGCGCCGGTCGAGCCGCGCTGCCAGCGTCGACAGCGCCAGCGTGTAATTGGTTTCCTCATGCGCATAGTCGATTCGCGCGGCGTGGCGCTGGAGCGCCGCGAAGCTGCTCGCGCCGGTCATCGCCGCGGTCGCGATCTGCGGCTTGGCCGCGAAGCCGAACAGGCTCACCCGGTCGCCGACCTTGAGCGCGACATAGGCGGTCAGCAACGCCGCCGAGACCGCGCGGTCGAGCCGGGGGACGCCGGCCAGCGGCTCGACCATGCCGCGGCCGGCGTCGATCGCCAGCACGATCTGGTTGTTGCGCTCGGTGCGGAATTCCTTGGCGAGCAGCTCCGAATGGCGCGCCGATTGTTTCCAGTCGATCGCGCGTCGGTCCATGCCCGCGGAGAATTCGACCAGCGACTGGAATTCGCTGCCCTCGCCGCGGTCGAGCCGCGCCATCAGCCCGTGCAGCGCGTCGCGCATGAACAGGCGGACGCCCTCCTCGCGCACCGGCCGGACGTCGGGCGTGACGAGGATCCGTGCGTCGAGCGGATCGACGCGCTGCTTCCAGACGAGTCCGAGCGCACCCTGCCAGCGCAGCCAGATCCCCGAGATCGCCGCCGGTCCGCGCCGCGTGGCGGTGAAGGGCAAGCTGGCACTGGCCCGACCCTTGTCGATGACCAGCGCCGCGGTCGCCCGTCCACCGGCATCGAGCCGGGCATCGACGCCCAGCGCGACCTCGGCCTTGTGCGGTGCGGCCTGCGGCGGAACGGCGAAGCCGATTTCGACCGCAAAGGCCTCGCCCACCGCGATCGCGTGCGGATGGCGCAGCGCCGGTTCGACCGCGCGCGGCGGGATGCCGCTCAGCGCGTCGAACGCGATCAGCGCCAGCGCGATGACGATCCACAGCAGGCCGGCATACCACAGCTCCGGGCGAAGCACGCCGACCAGCAGCGCGACCGGCGCACCTGCCGCAACCAGCGCCACCGCACGGGCGGTGGGATAGATCAACGCGGCGCCTCGACCTGCTGGATCAGGTCGGCGACGACCTGCTCGACCTGCCGGCCGTCGATCTCGGCGGCGGGCGACAGCGCGACGCGATGGCGCAGCACGCCGGGCGCCAGCAGCTTGACGTCGTCGGGGATCACATAGTCGCGGCCGTCGAGCGCGGCGCGGGCGCGGGCGGCGGCGGCCAGCATCGTCGCCGCGCGCGGCGAGGCGCCGGTCTCGAGATCGGCGCTCTCTCGCGTCGCGCGGATCAGGTTGACGACATAGTCGATGACGCTGTCGACCAGCCGCACGCGTCCGACCGCGTCGACCGCTTGCGCGATCCTGGTCGCGTCGGCAACCGGCTCGATGCCGAACTGCTCGGGCTTGGGCATGCCCGAACGCAGGCCGTGCGCGGCGACGATCCGGCGCTCCTCGGCGGCGGTCGGATAGTCGATCGTCAGCTTGAACAGGAACCGGTCGAGCTGCGCCTCGGGCAGCGGATAGACGCCCTGCTGCTCGATCGGGTTCTGCGTCGCGACGACGGTGAAGCGCGGGCTGAGCTGCAGCGTCTCGCCGTCGATCGTCACCGACCGTTCCTGCATCGCCTCGAGCAGGGCCGCCTGCGTCTTCGGCGGCGTGCGGTTGATCTCGTCGGCCAGCAGCAGTTCGCAGAACACCGGCCCGCGCGTCAGGGTGAAGGTGCTGGTCTGGAAGTTGAACAGATTGGAACCGAGGATGTCGCCCGGCATCAGATCGGGCGTGAACTGGATGCGGCCGAAATCGAGCGCCAGGCTCCGCGCGAAACATTGCGACAGCAAAGTCTTGGCGGTGCCCGGCGGGCCTTCGAGCAGCACATGGCCGGCCGAAAACAAGGCGATCAGCATGAAATCGATCGTGCTGGACTGGCCGACCACGGCCTTGCCGACCTCGTGCTGGATGCGCTGCCCCAGCGCCTTCACCTCATCGATTTCCACGCGTCACGTCCTTTCGCCAATCGTGCAGCGCGCGCGCGGCGCGCACCAGTTCGTTGCGGGTGCGGGCCTGCGCCACGCGCTGGGCGAGGTCGCTCCAGCTTTGGCCGCCGCTGGTCGCCAGCCGGTCGAGATAATGGTCGATCTTCTCGGCGGCGAGGTCGGACGGCACGCCGACCGCCTGTGCGACCGCGTCGCGCGTCAAAATCACATAGCGTTCGCCGCCGCGATGCTCGTGCCCGGCGCGGCGCAGCAGGTCGGCGCTGTTGTCGAGCAACGCAGCCTTGCCGAACGCGATCAGCCGCACCTCGCCCAGCGCCGGACCGAACCGCACGACCGCATGCAGCCCGGCCAGCAGCGCGGCGACGAACAGGCACAGAGTGACGGCGAGGAACGGCGGTTCGAACGCCAGCTTGAGCAGATTGGGCGCGCGGCCGAGTCCCGGCACGGTGACATCGAACGAGATCGTGCCGGCATCATCGGGGTTGAGGTCCCACAGCATCTGCAGCACGGCGCGCGCATTGTCCTTGTTCTTCAGCCCCAGATTATTGGCGAGATCGGGATCGGCCAGCACATAGACATTGCCGGCCTTCAGCCGCGCCAGCACCGCGCCGCCGGCGGGATCGGCGATGATCGGCTCGAACGCCTCGCCGCCGATCGACTGGCCGAGCACCGGCAGGCTGAAGCGGACGCCCGCATGGCCCGGCCAGTCGGCCGCGACGACACCCTTGTGGCCATGGCGCGTGAGCTGGACGTCGTCGGCCAGATCCTTGAGGATGGCGGCGATCGACTCCCGGCTCAGCGGACCGAGGCTGATCACCCAGTCACGCCGCTTCGGATCCGTCATCGTCTGCCATTTCGGCAGGATGATCAGCGTCGGACCGGCCTCTTCGTCGTCCATCCGCTCCTTGGCGAGTTCGGCGACTTTCTTTGCATCGCCCTCGGTCCGCGGGGTCAGGACGAACAGGTCAGCCGACTCGACCTTGCCCTTGTCGCGGATCAGGTAGGAAGAGCCCTGCGCCGCCTCATTGAGCTTGTAGAGTCCGCGAAAGCCGGTGGCGGCGGTCGACATCGCGTGCGTGCCGCCGTCGCGCCCGGACTGCATGTCGGGTGCATAGGCCGAGAGCAGCAGGAAGGCGATGAAGCCGACGATGCCCGCGACCAGCAGGACGATCAGCCCGCGGCGCGAAAACGGTTGCTGGGCGGCGTCCGCGCTCACATCCACGCCCGGTCGAACGCGAAATCCTCATAGGCGCGGCGGCATTCGCGCCAGCCCGCCTCGTCGAGTCCGCGTGCGGCGAAATGGCTCGCCTCGACGCGTCCGGCGATCATCGCGAATGCTGTCCGCGCGGCCGGTGGCAGCGTCTCGGCACGGGCGATCTCGCGGCTGGTCAGCGCCGGCTTGACGAAGTCGGGCTTGCGCGACTGGATATCCTCGATGCTGCGCAGGAGCAGCATCCGCGCCGCGCCGGCATAGTCGCCGCGCGCCGCCAGCGCCTCGGCCTCGCGCAGCAATTCGCGCGCCGCCGCTTCCTCAGGCCGCCATTCCTGCGCCGTCGCGGCGTCGACGGCGCCGGCGCGTGCTTTCCATCGCCGTTCGACGAAGCGGAAGATCAGATAGAGCAGCAGCGCGACGACCAGCGCCGCCACCGCCCAGAACAGGAAGCGGAACGCCGGGCCGTGCTTGCCGAGCCAGTCGGCGAAATCGCCGATCCATTGCGGCGGCGGCGGGGGCGGCTTGAAGATGGTGAAGTCGAACTGGATCGACGAGTCCGAGAGCAAAGCGTGATGCGCCTTGTCGAATGCAGATCCATCGATGACGGGACCGTCGAAGACGGGCACCGCATCGCGTGCCGAACCACCGGCGGCAGCCGCCGCGTTCGTCGTCATCACATCCCCCGTTACGCAACGGCGACTCTAGCCGCCTGTTGCAATGCGGCGCAAGCGGCGATCTCGGCATGGACTTCCGAAGCGGAAGCTGGAACAGCTGTGACAAAGGGGTAATCATGACAATCGAAGACGGGTTTTCGGACCGTGGCGGAACGGTCGACATCGGTCGCGTGATCGGCCGGACTTTCGCCGTGATCGCGCGCAATCCAGGCCTGTTCCTCATATTCGCGCTGTTGTTGGGCGGTATCCCGTCGGTCCTGCCCAATGCCGGTCCGGTGTTGGGAGACTGGCTCGCCAGTATCCGGCCCGGCGTTACGATCTATCTCCTCGGCGCCGCAGCCTGGCTGATTTTTCTGCTCGGATCGGCCCTGCTGCAGGCGGTGCTGGTCAAGGTCGCGGTTTCGGGCCTCGGCGGCGGGCGCGTGACGCCGTCCGAAGCCTTGGGCGGCGGATTGTCGCTGATCCTGCCGTTGATCGGCCTCACTGTGGTCACGGCGCTGGGGATCGGCCTCGGCGCCATGCTGTTTATCGTTCCGGGGATCATGCTCGCCTGCGCCTGGAGCGTCGCGGTGCCGGCGCTGGTCGAGGAGCGCGGTGGCGTGTTCGAGGCGATGGGCCGGTCGCGTGCGCTGACCCGCGGCTCGCGCTGGTACGTGCTGGCGCTGTTCGCGATCTATTGGGTCGCGTCGCTGATGCTCGGGTCGGTGTCCGGACTGATGACGTCCGGCAGCATCGCGCTGCCCATCGTCCTGATCGTCGATATGGTGACGGGCACGATCACGAGCATGGTCGGCGCAGCCGGGATCGCCGCGCTCTATGTCGAACTGCGGACGGTGCGGGAGGGGGCCTCGTTCGACGCGCTGGCCGACATATTCGACTGAAACTCATGCCCGCATCATTGATCGATGGCGTGTTGGGAGTTGCCGCCGGCGGGCATATCGGCTTTGCTGGCGGTTGACGCGTGCGTTGCGACGACTAGCATTCGGCCAGCCGCTGTAAGGGAGTCAATGGGACAGGATCGGCTCACCGAGGGCGCATTGCTGTTTCCAGGCATGTCGACCCCGATCGACCGGGCGCCGCCGGGCGGCTACCGCATCGAGCGCGCGATCGATTCGGGCGGCTTCGGCATCACTTATGAAGCGATCAAGCGCGACGGCGGCGATCCCGCGCTCGACGTGACCGCCAATCTCTGGCTGCCCGCCGGCAAGCCGATCGTGATCAAGGAGTTCTTCCCCGATTTCGCCTCGCGGCGCGGCCGGACGATCACCGTCGAAGGCGAGGACGACAGCCATGAGGAAACGTTCAACCATGCGCTGCGCCGTTTCCAGCGCGAGGCTGAGCGGCTGTGCTATCTGACCTGCCTGCGCGGACTGAGGGCGGGCCGGACCGCGCTCGACGGCAGCAGCGGCGTGCTCGGGCAACGCATCGATGCCGAGATCGCGCGGGGCAGCGCCGATCCCACCCGCGCGATGCAATTGGTCGGGCGACTCGCCGGCGAGGCGCGGGCGGCGGCGCAGCAGGCGCTGTCCACCTCGACCTTGCCGATCGTCTATGACTTCTTCGCCTCCGACAATAATGCCTATTATGTGATGGAATATCTGGGCGGCGGCACACTGAAGGCGCGGATCAACGAAGACCGGCGCAATAGCGGCACGACCCGGGTCGAGATCGGCGGCGCGAGCTATCAGTTGCGCAAGCCGTGGGACCCCGCGCGCCTGCGCCGCTTCGCCGCGGCGGCGCTCGACGCGCTCGAGGAACTCCACTGCGGCATTCCAGGCCAGCAGTTGATCCATTGCGATCTGAAGCCCGGCAACATCATGTTCCGCAGCCCGGAGTCGGACGATCCGGTGCTGATCGACTTCGGCCTCGCGCGCAACGTCAACGACGGCAAGTCGCGGTCGCTGGTGGCCGGCACGATCGGCTTCGCACCGCTCGAGATCGACCCGCACCTGCGCGCCCATTATGGCGACGATCGTTTCGGCGGCGCCAATGTCGGGCCGTGGACCGACATCTACGGCATGGCGGCGATCCTCAGGATGCTGGCCACCGGCATCGAAGGCTCGCGCCTTCCCGCCGTTTTCGAGCGATTGCGCGCGCCGGCGGGCGAAGCCGACCCGCTCGACCGGCTGCCGCCGTTTCCGGACGGTTTCCCCGAGGCGATGGCGCGCGGGATCACGCGCGGCATGGGGCTGCACCGGCAGGACCGGCCGCAGAGCGTCGCCGAGTGGCGCGACGACCTCGGCCTCAACGCGTCCTCCGCGCCGATCACGGCCTCCGGTTCCTCGGGTGGGCGCAGCGGCGGCTGGGCGCTCGACGATAGCCCGCCGTCGCCCGCCCCGCCGGCACCGCCGCGCGAACGGATTTCGTTCGAAAAGGTCGGCGCCGAGACGATTCTCGATTCGTCGGGCGGAGCCGCCCGTTCCCAGCCGCCCAGTGAGTCCCGCTCGACCAGCCAATCGCGCTCGACCAGCCAGCCGCACTCGATCAGCCGGCCGCCGCTGCCGGTACCGCCACCACCCGAACCCCGCTCGGGCGGGCACCGACCACCGGAGCCGTGGCAAGGAGATCAGCGTCCGCCCGAGCCGCGGCCGCCCCATGCACCACCGCACGCACCGCCCCATGCTCCGGGACCGATCGACATCGGCCGGGTGATTTCGCGGTCGTTCGCGATCATCACCGGCAATCCGCTGATGGCGATCCTGTCGGGATTGCTGCTCGCGGGTCTGCCGGCGGCATTTTTCGGCATCCTGACGATGGACAAGTCCGGATCAAGCGAGGCCGCGGTCGCCGCCCTGTTCGCGTTCGGCGTAGTCCTGCCGATCTATATCGTGTCCTGGGCGCTGTTGCAGGCGATCATCGTCCAGACCGCGGTCGCCAGCGCGCTGGGCGAGCAGCGGACCGCCGGCGACATCGTTTCCGCCAGCTTCGCCATGCTGGTGCCATTGATCGGCCTCTCGCTGCTGCTCTCGTTCATCTACTTCATGGGTTTCCTGATGCTGATCGTCCCCGGACTGATCATGATGTGCGTCTGGACCGTCGCGGTGCCGTGCCTGGTCGCGGAACGACTCAGCGTGACGGGTGCGCTCGATCGCAGCCGGGCGCTGACGCGCGGCTCGCGCCTGTCGATCTTCGCGCTGATCGTGATCTACGGGATCGGCGTGATCGTCATCAGCGTGCCGTCGGCCGTCGTCGGATCGGCGGGCCTCCTTCTCGAGGTCAAGTTCGTCGTCGACCTGTTGACTTCGGCCGCGACCGGTCTCGCCACGGCGGCCCTGATCGCGTCGCTCTATGTCGAGTTGCGAACCGTCAAGGAAAGCAGCGTCTCCGACGTGTTCGGCTGACAGAGTTCGGAGATCAGAGATCGATCCGATCTCCGATCGCCGCGAGCCGATATCCGATCGCGGGCTCGTTGCGGATCAGCCGCGGCCGCGCGGGATCGTCCTCCAGCTTGTGCCGCAGGGCACGCACCGCGACGCGCAGATATTCGACGTCGCCATCGTGCGCCGGGCCCCAGACGGCACGCAGCAAATGGCTGTGCGTCAGCACCCGGCCGGGATGGCGCGCCAGTTCCGCGAGCAGCGCGAACTCGCGCGGGGTCAGCCGCACCGCGCCGCCGCCGCGCCGCACCTCGTGTCGCTCGAGGTCGATCTCGACGTCGCCGGCCTTGAGCACGGCAGGCGCCGTTGCGTTACCCTGCCCGCGGCGCAGCGCGGTGCGGACGCGCGCGAGCAGCTCGTCGGTGTCGAACGGCTTGACGACATAATCGTCGGCGCCGAGGTCGAGCGCGGCGACCTTCTCGGCGGTGGCGTCGCGCGCGGAGAGGATCAGCGTCGGGATGCCGCGCTTCACCGCCAACGGCACCAGTTCCATGCCGTCGCGGTCGGGCAGGCCGAGATCGAGGAGCAGCGCGGCGGGGTCGCTGTCGAACGCCCCCAAGGCTTCCGCCGCGGTCGTCGCCTCGATTACCTGATGACCGGCACGTTCGAGCGCGCCGCGCACCAGCCGCCGGATCGCCGGCTCGTCGTCGACCACCAGGATCGCGCCGCTCATGCGTCGCCGCCGGTTTCCGCTTCGCCATTCTCGAACCCGGGCGCTTGCGGCTTGACGAGCAAGGCGCGCGGAAAGCCGATCGTGAAGATCGCGCCCCGTGGCTCCTCGCGGTTGGCGGCCGCCACGCTCAGGCCCATCGCGTCGGCAAAGCCCTTGACGATCGCGAGGCCCAGTCCGGTGCCGCCGGTGCGATCGCCGCCCTCGATCCGCGCGAACGTCCCGAAGATCGCATCCTCGCTGCCCGGCGGCAGGCCGGGTCCCTCGTCGATCACCGACAGCAGCAGGCCATCGGGCGTGCCGCGCCCCTCGATGATCACCGGGGTGCCCGGCGCGCCATATTTGGCGGCATTGTCGAGCAGGTTGATCAGGATGTGATGGAGCAGCCGCGCATCGGCGCGCACGAGCGGCAGATCGGGCGGCACCGCCAGATTGACCGGACGCTTGCCATAGACGGCGCGCATATCGTGCGCTGCGGCCGCCACCGCGTCGGTCAGGTCGATCGGCTCGACCTCGACGTTGAGCGCGCCCGCCTCGATCCGGCTCATGTCGATCAGGTCGTCGAAGAAGCGGCCGAGTCGCGCCGCCTCGATCCGGATCGTGCCGATCAGCGCGGGATCGGGATTCCTGCCGTCTAGCGCCTGCGCCGCCGCCATCACGCTGGTCAAAGGCGTGCGCAGGTCGTGGCTGATCGAGCTCAGCAGCGCCGCGCGGAGCTTGTCGCGCTCCTCGAGCACATGCATCTCGCGGATATCGTCCTCGAGCACGAGCCGTTCGTGCGCAAGCGCGGCCTGGCCGAGCACCGCCGCGAACAGCACCGAACGGTCGCTGCCGATCGGCGACCGACCGTCCTGCCGCGCCACGCCGAGGACCGCGAGCACGCCGAGCGAGGTCTTGAGCGGCCGGAACTGCCAGTCGCAGGCGGTCAGCGTCGCAGTGTCCTTGCCGGCGGGCTCGCCGCGCGTGAAGCTCCATTCGGCCGCGGCGATGTCGACCGGACTGAGGGCGTCGAGCGGCGGATCGGCGGCGACGATCCTGATCGCGCCATCCTCGTCGTCGAGCAGGATCGTCGCGACGTCGAACAGCCGCGCAACCTCCGACGCGATCGTCTGTGCGGTCGCCTGATGGTTCGAGACCGCGGCCAGCGACTGGGCAAGGTTGGCGAGCCCGGCATTGTCCTGCGCGATCCGCACCCCCATCAGCGCGCGGCTGCGCAGCCGCTCGGCGAACTGGCTGCAGATCACGGCGACCGCCATCAGGATGAGCAGCACGACGTAATTCTGCGGATTGGTGACCGTCAGCGTATAGAGCGGCGGCAGGAAGAAGAAATTATAGGCGAAGACCGCCAGCATGCCGGCCAGCAGGCCCGGTCTCAACCCGAAGCGCGTCGCGACCGCGGTGACCGGAATCAGATAGAGCAGGTCGACCGCATTGGTATTGATGACGGGTTCGAGCAGCTTGGCGATGGCGGTGGTCAGCATCACCAGCAGCACCGCCGCGACATAGGCGTTGATCGGGAAGGGCGGCGCCTCGATCCGCGTGCCGACCGCCGCCACCATCCGTTCGCCCGACGCCGGGATCACGTGGACGGCCACCCCGTCGAGCGACCGCAGCAGCGTATCGACCACCGATCCGTTGCGCAGCTTGAACCACAGGCTGCGCCGCGACTTGCCGATCACGACCTGGGTCGCATTGGTCTCGATCACATAATCGATGATGCCGGCCGCGACCGAATCCGCCGGGACCGTGGCGATCGTCGCGCCAAGGCTCGCAGCCAGCCGCAACGCGCTGGCGAGCCGTTCGCGATCGGCATCGGTGAAGCCGCGCGCGCGCGCCGTCTCCACCGCAACCGCACTCCACGACGCGTGCATCGCGTCGGCGATACGCTTGGCGGTGCGGACCAGCGATTCGGCTCCCGGCTGTTCGCTGACCGCGACGACGATGCGTTCGCCCGCCGCCCAGGCGCCGCCTTCGCCCATCGCGCGGACATGGTCGAGCATCTGCTGGTCGACCGCCTGCGCCGCGCGCCGCAGCGCCAGTTCGCGCAGCGCCGAGAGGTTGGACTTGGAGAAGAAATGCCCGAGCGCGCGGCTCGCTTCCTCGGGCACATACACCTTGCCCTCCTTCAGCCGCTCGATCAGCTCGTCGGGCGGCAGGTCGACGATCTCGATCTCGGCCTGTTCGAACACGCTGTCGGGCACCGTCTCGCGGACGCGGACGCGAGTGAAGCTCGCGACGACGTCGTTGAGGCTCTCGATATGCTGGACGTTGACCGTGGTCAGCACGTCGATGCCGGCATCGAGCAATTCGACCACGTCCTGCCAGCGCTTGGGATGGCGGCTGCCGGCGGCGTTGGTGTGGGCGAGTTCGTCGACCAGCACCAGCGCCGGCCGGCGCGCGAGGATCGCGTCGAGGTCCATCTCCTCGACGCTGCGGCCGCTTTCCTCAAACTGGCGGCGCGGCACGATCTCGAACGGTGCGGTCAGCGCCATCGTCTCGGCGCGGCCGTGGGTCTCGACCACGCCGACGACGACGTCGATCCCGGCGCGCAGCCGCTGCGCGCCCTCGGTCAGCATCTCGAAGGTCTTGCCGACGCCGGGGGCGGCGCCGAGGAAGATCTTGAACGCGCCGCGACTCTCCCGGGTCGCTTGCTTGAGCAGGGCTTCGGGCGAGGGACGGGCGGAGGCCGGCATCAGCGCGGTCCGATCAGCGCCGCGAGGCGGCGATCAATCTGGCTGGACAGTGGATTGATCACGGTGGTTCCGCGCCATGTGAAGCCGGACTGCATGTCTTCGGACAGCAGCATCGCGCAGCCTGCCTCGGCTGCGGCCGACACGATAACCGAGTCCCAGAACTGCAGCTTGTGAGCGATGACGAGTTCGAGCGCGCCGTGCAGCGTCGACCATTTCGTGTGGGCAATCGAAAATGATGTTTCGAACAGATCGATCCGCTGTTTCGCCCGAAGGGCATCGTCACCGTTCCGGCGCAGGACGATATAGAGTTCGCCGATCGCCTGGGCCGAAGCGACAACCGGTACGGCAGCGACCAGCCGATCGACGACCTCAATCACTCTTTCCACCTTGGCCGCATCGTCGGGATGTCGATCTACCCCGGCGAGATACGCGAGGATGTTCGAATCGAGCGCGACGCCGGTCACGCCTCGTCCTCCGGCCTCCGTTCGTAGAGTTCGTCGCGTGTCCATGGCACCGCGTTCAACCGGGGAAGTTTGCCGAGTTCGTTCATCATCTCCCGGAATTTGCGCGACCGGTCGTCGCGATCATCGATCGGTACGACCTTGGCGACCGGTCGGCCGCGCGAGGTGACGACATAGCTGTTGCCGGCCTGCACCTCTCGCAGCATCTCTGAAAATTTCTGGTTGGCGTCGCTCGCGCTAATTGCCCGTTCCACGGCAGTTTCCAAGTTAGTGTTCGACACTAACTTACCCGCCGGAAAGGTCGGCGTCCAGCGCGCGATCGATCGGCAGCACGTTGATGCACGGTTCGCACGATAAACCGCGCAACGCGTCTTCGGTGTTCGCGGCGACCAGCGCACGGACCCGCTCGACCGGCAGTCTGCGCGCCGGGAAAGCCAGTTCTTCCCCTTGAGATTCGTGTAATCAGCAGATCGCGCAGGCCGCATCAGCCCTCGCGCGCTTTGCGGCAGAGGACTTGCTTCGGCGCGTGCTGCAGCGCACCAAGCGGCCATGTCGTTCACGGACATCATCCGCGCCAAGCGCGACGGCGCCGCGCTGGATGCCGGCCAGATCGGGCAATTCGTCGCCGGCCTCGCCGATGGCTCGCTGCCGGCCGAGCAGGCAGCGGCGCTGGCGATGGCGATCCTGCTCAACGGCATGGACTTCGCAGAGACCGCCGCGCTGACCGCCGCCATGACGCGATCGGGCGCGATCGTCGACTGGTCGGTGCAGGATCTGCCGGGACCCTTGCTCGACAAACATTCGACCGGCGGTATCGGCGACAAGGTCAGCCTGATGCTGGCGCCGGTCGTCGCGGCCTGCGGCGGCTTCGTGCCGATGATCTCGGGGCGCGGCCTGGGCCATACCGGCGGCACGCTCGACAAGCTGGCGAGCATCCCCGGCTACGACCCGTTTCCCGGGCTCGATCGATTCCGCGCCGTCGTCCGCGATACCGGCTGCGCGATCATCGGCCAGACCGGCGACCTCGCGCCCGCCGACCGCCGCCTCTATGCGATCCGCGACATCACCGCGACGATCGAATCATTGCCGCTGATCACCGCCTCGATCCTGTCGAAGAAGCTCGCGGCCGGCGTTCAGGGGCTGGTGATGGACATCAAGATCGGATCGGGCGCCTTCATGGCGACCGAGACCGACGCCCGCGCGCTCGCCGCGACGATGGCTGGGACGGCGGCGGCGCTGGGCCTGAAGATGCGGACGCTGATCAGCGACATGGGGCAGGTGCTGGGCACGAGCGCCGGCAACGCGCTCGAGGTGCGGGAGGCGATCGCCTGGCTGCGCGGCGACGCGGCCGAACCAAGGTTGCACGAACTGGTCATCGCGCTCGCCGCGGAGATGCTGCTGCTGGGCGGTATCGCAGGATCGCGCGAGGAGGGGGCTATGCGTGCGGAGGCAGCACGCAATTCGGGCGCGGCCGCCGAGCGCTTCGCGGGCATGGTTTCGGCGCTGGGCGGGCCCGCCGATCTGCTCGACGCGCCGGATCGCCATCTCGCCGCCGCACCGGTGCGGCTGGCGATTCACCCCGAGACCGCGGGCTGGCTCCAGGCCGTCGACGGCAAGGCGGTGGGCGAAGCGATCATCGATCTCGGCGGGGGGCGACGGCGGATCGAGGACGCGATTAACCCGGCCGTCGGCTTCTCCGATTGTGCCGCGATCGGCGCCGAAGTCGGCCCCGATCGTCCGCTCGCGATCGTCCATGCCGCCAGCGAGGCCGATGCGCGCAGGGGGCTGGCCCAATTGCGCGCGGCGTGTATCGTCGCGCAAACGCCCCTATTGCCGGGCAAAGTCATTCACGCGGCCGGTCTGGCCTGAATTTGCGTCCAGGGGGACCGGTAAGCTGAACAGATTTCTCATCGGCGTCGCAGGCATCGCCCTGATCCTGCTGATCGCCGTCGGGCTCTCGTCGAACCGCCGCCATATCCGGCTGCGCGTGGTGGGCGCGGCGTTCGCGCTCCAGGTCGCGATCGCGGTGCTGGTGCTCTACACCTCGTGGGGACGCGCTGCGATCGAGGGCATGGCGCACGGCGTCTCTAACCTGCTCGGTTACTCGAAGGCGGGGACAGCCTTGATCTTCGGCGATCTCGCCAAGCCCGAGATCGGCGGCAACAGCTTCGCGATCTCGTCGCTGCCCGTCATCATCTTCTTCGCGGCTCTGGTTTCGATCCTCTATTATCTGGGGATCATGCAGCTGATCGTGAAATGGCTCGGCGGTGCGCTGCGCTGGGTGGTCGGCATCTCCAAGGTCGAATCGCTGTGCGCTGCCGCCAACATCTTCGTCGGGCAGAGCGAGTCGCCGCTGGTGATCCGCCCCTATCTGGCGAGCCTGACGCCGGCGCAGCTCTTCACCGTGATGACGTCGGGCATGGCCGGCGTCGCCGGCACGATCCTCGCCGCTTATGCATCGCAAGGCGTCGATATCCGCTATCTGCTCGCCGCGAGCTTCATGTCGGCGCCCGGCGGCATTCTGATGGCAAAGCTGATGATGCCGGACAATCCGAACGATGCCGAGATCGAGCCGGTCGATTTCGTCGAAGCGATTCACGATGAGGAAAAGCCCGCCAACATCATCATGGCCGCGGCCCAGGGCGCGCAGGTCGGCGTCAGGCTCGCCGTCGCGGTGGCCGCGATGGTGCTCGCCTTCGTCGCGCTCGTCGCGCTCGCCAACGGACTTCTCGGCGGTATCGGCGGTATCTTCGGCTATCCCGACCTGACCTTCCAGCAGATGCTGGGCTATGTCTTCGCGCCGTTGATGTATCTGCTCAACGTCCCCTGGAACGAAGCCGGCGTCGCCGGCGGGCTGTTCGGCGAGAAGGTGGTGCTGAACGAGTTCGTTGCCTTCATCCACCTTGGCGCGATCCAGCAGACGCTGTCGCCGCAGACCGTCGCCGTCATCACCTTTGCCTTGTGCGGCTTCGCCAATTTCAGTTCGATCGCGATCCAGATGGCGGTGACCGGCAGCCTGGCCCCGAACCAGCGCCCGACGATCGCGCGGCTGGGCATCAAGGCGCTGGTCGCGGGCAGTCTGTCGAATCTGATGAGCGCGGCACTTGCCGGGATGCTGGTCGCGGCATGACCGGCAAGACAGTGCCGTTCGACGCCGCCGCCATCGCGGCGATCACAATCGATCCGGCGGAAGTCGCACGCACCGTGGCCACGATCGTGCCGGCGACCGGGCAAAGCGCGCTCGACGATCTGCGCCTGGCGATCGCCTGCACCGACCTGACGACGCTGCAGGGTGACGATACCGAAGCGCGCGTCCGCCTGCTCTGCGCCCGCGCGCGCGCCATGAAGGTCGCCGCGGTCTGCGTCTATCATGCGATGATCCCGGCCGCGGTCGAGGCGCTGGCCGGCAGCGACATTCCCGTCGCCGCCGTATCCGCCGGCTTCCCGCACGGTTTGTCGCCGCTGTCGACGCGCATTGCCGAGATCGGCGAATCGATCGCCGCCGGCGCGCGCGAGATCGACATCGTCATCCGCCGCGGCCACGCGCTGACCGGCAACTGGCAGGCGCTCTACGACGAGGTCGCCGCCTTCCGCGCCGCCTGCGGCCCGATCCACATGAAGGCGATCCTGGGCACAGGCGAACTGACCGATCCTACGATGGTCGCGCGCACGGCGTGGGTGTGCATGGCGGCGGGTGCCGATTTCGTGAAAACATCGACGGGCAAGGAAGCGGTCAACGCGACCTTGCCGGTCGGCGTGGTGCTGATGCGGGCGGTGCGCGACTGGTATGACGCGACCGGTGTGCGTATCGGCGTGAAGGCGGCGGGAGGTATCGGCACTGCCGATCAGGCGCTGCAATGGATGGCGCTACTACGTTCTGAACTAGGCGAGGCGTGGTTGCCAAAGCTGTTCAGGTTCGGGGCATCGCGGTTGCTGGACGATATCTCGCGCGAGCTGACGCTACACCATGGTAGTTAGCGCGTCGCCATCGTAAAAAAATATTGTCCCTGAATTTTGTCACTTCAATCGCCGAACTGGTGCATCCAGTCCTCGCGCGCATTTTTGACGCCGAGGATCACGATATTGTCGTCCTTGACTATGTAAACGATGAGGTGGGCTTTATATGGGTAAGCTCGAACCGGGGGTGTAATTTCGCGCCGCTCACGTGCGGCTCGCGGATAATCGGCCAGGAAATCGAAAGTACGTTCAAGTCCGGACTGATAGGCATCTGCTTGCGCTTCGCCGAACTTGCCGACACCGGAAACATAGACTTCGGTAATTTCCTGACGTGCTCGGCGTGTCAGCCTATATGCCATGAGCCTCGTGGGCCTGACGGCGTGCGTCTGCGAGGATTTCCTGCATCGATTGGGGCTCGATACCGCTTTCCAGCGATTCGGTGACGAATTGCTGCATGGCAGCAATCTTACTTGCGCGCTCCTGATCGCGGCGAATCAGATCGCGGACATAGTCGCTGGCATTGCTATATCGCCCGGTCTCTGCCTGTCCTTCGACCCAATCCTTCATCGCATCCGGAAGAGATACATTCATCGTCGCCATATTTCGTCTCCGTCGTAAGCCTATCGGCCCCGGCAAAATTTGTCCACGATCCAGCGAATCCGGCGACATTCACCCCACTACGGCCGCTCGCCACGCTCCGTCCGCTGTGCTTTCGAAGCCCGATCCCACCATGCCCGCTCTATCACGCGCGCGACGCGTTCCGGATCGGCGGAGCCGTAGCGCACGAGCAGGCCCGGCCAGCCTTCGTAGTGCGGCGTCTGCCAGTAGGTGTCGGGATCGGTTTCGATCAGGATCGCCTTCTCTTCGTGCGGCGACATGACGTGGAAGCTGTCGGCCTCGCGGCCCGGTGAGACGAACGCCTTGCCGCGCACTTTCACCGCCTGATGATTGTAGTACGGCAGCAATTCGGTGCCGGGCAAAGTGAGCGCGAACGCGACCACTTCGTCCCACGTCTCGAAACGCCCGGCCATCAGCCCCGGCGCTCCGCTCGCAGCCGGTTCCAATGCGCGATCCGCTCGCCGATCTTGGCCTCGAAGCCGCGCTCGACCGGTTTGTAGAAGGTCTGCGGTGCCATCTCCTCGGGCCAGTAATCGTCACCCGAGAATCCCTCGGCCGCGTCATGGTCATAGGCATAGCCCTTGCCATAGCCGATATCCTTCATCAGCCGGGTCGGCGCGTTGAGGATATTCTTGGGCGGCATCAGCGATCCGGTCTCCTTCGCGCTGCGCCACGCCGCCTTCATCGCCGTGTAGGCGGCGTTGGATTTGGGCGCGGTCGCGCAATAGAGGCATGCCTGGACGATCGCCAGTTCGCCCTCGGGCGAGCCGAGGAAATCATAGGCGTCCTTGGCGGCGAGGCACTGGATCAGCGCCTGCGGATCGGCGAGGCCGATATCCTCGCTGGCGAAGCGGGTGATGCGGCGCAGGACGTAAAGCGGTTCCTCGCCGGCGGTCAGCATCCGCGCGAGATAATAGAGCGATGCCTGCGGATCGCTGCCGCGCATCGCCTTGTGGAGCGCCGAGATCAAATTGTAATGACCCTCGCGATCCTTGTCGTAGACCGGCATCCGCCGGTGAAGCAGAGCCGACAAAGCGGCGGGGTCGAGTGCCTCGCCGCCGGCGATCGAGAACAGGGTCTCGGCCTGGTTGAGCAGGAAGCGGCCGTCGCCGTCGGCGCTGGCGATCAAGGCGGCGCGGGCATCGGCGGTGACGGGCAGGGCGGTGGCTTCGAGCGCTTCGGCGCGGGCGAGCAATTCTTCCATCGCCGCGGCGTCGAGCCGGTTGAGGATCAGCACCTGCGCGCGGCTGAGCAAGGCGGCGTTGAGTTCGAAGCTGGGATTCTCTGTGGTCGCGCCGACCAGCACGACGGTGCCGTCCTCGACATAGGGCAGGAAGCCATCCTGCTGCGCGCGATTGAAACGGTGGATCTCGTCGACGAACAACAAGGTCTGTTGCCCGATCCGGCGATGCTCGCGCGCCGCGGCGAACACCTTCTTGAGATCGGCGACGCCCGAGAACACCGCCGAGATCGCCTCGAAGCGCATGCCGACCGCGTCGGCGAGCAGCCGCGCGATCGTCGTCTTGCCGGTGCCGGGCGGTCCCCACAGCATCATCGAACTCAGCCGGCCAGCCGCCACCATCCGGCCGATCGCGCCTTCCGGGCCGGTCAGATGCTGCTGCCCGACCACCTCGTCGAGCGTCTTCGGACGCAGCCGGTCGGCGAGCGGACCGCCGCTCGACACACTGATTGCAACGGGATCGGGCGCGAAGAGATCGGTCATGCCCACCCGATATAGGCAGCCGTGCGCCCGCGATAAAGTTTGCACCGAAACTTCGTTGGACCCTTGCAATCCAGCGCTTCCAAGATATATCGCAACTTATGAGACAAAGATATATCGGAGACTATCAAATGCGTTTTGGAATGGGATATGGCGCCTGGACCGGCGGTCCGGATCATGGCGGTCGCCATGGCCGCGGCGGTGAGGGGCGCGGGGACGGCGGGTTCGGCGGCGGCCGCGGCCGGCGCCGGCTGTTCGACGGCGGCGAGCTCAAGCTCGTGCTGCTCAAGATGATCGCCGACCAGCCGCGCCACGGCTATGACCTGATCCGCGAAGCGGAAGAGCGGACCGGCGGCGCCTATGCGCCGAGCCCGGGCGTGGTCTACCCCACATTGACCCTGCTGGCCGATATGGGGCTGATCGACGAGGCGAAGGGCGAGGGCGCGCGCAAGCTCTTCTCGGTGACCGAAGCCGGCACCGCTTTTCTCGCCGAGAATGCGGCCGCGGTCGCGGGCCTGTTCGAGCGGCTCGGCGCGCTCGGCGCGATGCGCGAGAAGACCGATGGCGCGCCGATCCGGCGGGCGATGGGCAATATGCGCCAGGTGCTCCACGACCGGCTGAGCCGCGACGACGTCACCACCGACACGCTCCACCTGGTCGCCGCGATCCTCGACGAGGCGGCGCAGAAGATCGAGCGGCTCCCATGAGCGGCCCCGTTATGAACAGCCCCGGCCTGAACAGCCCCGTCATGAACAGCAGCGTCGCAATCGTGCCGACCGCGAATGGCAGCCGCTATCTTCAGCAACTGCTCAAGCATTGGTCGCATAATTTCACGGTCACCGTCACGCCCGCGCATGGGACGGTCCTGTTCCCGCGGGACATTCGCGGCGCGGATTATCCGGCGGATGCACGCGGGACGTTCGATGCCGGCGCGGAAGCGCTTACCGTGAAGATCGACGCGAGTTCGCCCGAGCAGCTGGCGGCGCTGAAGGGCGCGATATCGACCCACCTCGACCGCTTCGCCTTCCGCGAGGCGCCATTGCCGTTCGACTGGCGCGACTCCGGCTGATCCTGCCTATGGCACGCGGCTCCGCGCCGGCCCGGTGCCGCCGGCACGCCGCTGGCGGACCAGCCGGATATAGGTGTCGACCAGCTGCTGGTTCACCGCATCCCAGCCATAGCGCAGGCTTTCGGCCTCGCCGGCGCGGCCGGCCGCTGCGCGGATCTCGTCATTCTCACAATAGGTCTGAAGAGCGTCGGCGAAGTCATTGATCGCACCGGGCCTGACCAGCCGCCCCGAGACGCCTTCGGTGACGAGGCTCTGGCTGCCGGTGGCGATCGCCGCGACCACCGGCAGGCCAGCCGCCTTGGCCTCGAGCGTCACATTGCCGAAGGTCTCGGTGACCGACGGGTTGAACAGCACGTCCATCGAAGCGACGCCGCGGCCGAGATCGGCTCCGGCCTGGAAGCCGACAAACACCGCTTCGGGCAGCCGCTTCTCGAACCAGTCGCGCGCCGGTCCGTCGCCGATTACCAGCACGCGGTGCCGGACACCGCGCCGTTCGAGCAGATCGATCGCGTCCGAGAAGACGTCGAGGCCCTTTTCCATCACCAGCCGCCCGACGAAGCCGATCGCGACATCGTCGTCGGCGATGCCGAGGCTGCGGCGCCAGGCGAGATCGCGGCGCTCGGATGTGAAGATCTCGCGGTCGACGCCACGCGTCCAGATGCCGACATCATAGCTCATGCGCTGTTCGCGCAGCAGCTGCGCCATCGAATCGGACGGTGCGACGATCGCGTCGCAGCGCCGGTAGAAGCGGCGCAGGGCCGCTTCGACCAGGGGCTCGAGAAAGGCGAGGCCGTAATAGCGCGGATAGGTCTCGAACCGGGTGTGGACCGATGCGACCACCGGCAGGCCGTGGTTGCGGCCATAGCTGACGGCGCGATGGCCGAGGATCTCGGGGCTGGCGACATGGATCAGGTTCGGCGCGAACGCCGCAATGTCGCGCTTCACCCGCGGCGGAATCAGCAGCGGGGCGCGATATTCGCCGCGGCCGGGGAAGGGGAGGGCAGGAATGCCGACGAGGTCGCCGGTTGGCGGAAAATCGGGCTTTTCGACCACGGGCGAATAGATCCGCACCGCCGCGCCCTGCCGCAACAGATAGCCGACCAGGCGGTTGAGCGCCTGGTTGGCGCCGTCGCGCACATAATTATAATTGCCGCTGAAAAGCGCGATGCGAAGGTCGGAAGTGTCCATGCGGCCGGCGCGATAGTCGCTGGCGGGGCAAAAGGCCATCGCTGCCGGACCGCGGGCCGCCGGATTGGCCGGCGACCCGCGTCAAGGATCGCAAAGATGCGATCAGAAGTGGAAGTTGATCGACGCCGCCACCGCGTTGGAATTGAACTTCCCGCCACGGCGGAAGTCGGTCCCCTGCGCGTTGACGCGGATGAACGGGTTGTTCGCCGCACCGCCGGCTGCGCGCACGCGGAAATCATCGTCGGTCAGATTGGTGTAGAGATATTGCACGCCCAGCGACATCGTCTCCGAAAAACGAAACTCGGCGCCGCCGCCGGCGGTCCAGCCGAAGACATTGTCGTTGCCGGTCTCGGTGAATGTGTTGGTGGTGTTGCTGGTGGTGAAGCTGTTGCGGACCCGCGCCCAGACCCCGCCGCCGGTGCCATAGACGAGGACGCGACCGATAGCGCCGCCGGCGCGGAGGCGCAGATTGGCGCTGTCCTTCATCTTGCGGGTCAGCACATAGGCGGCCGGAGTCGTGCTGAAGGCGGAGACGCTGTCGGACATGCCGGTGCGATCATATTCGGCGACCGCGCCGACGACCAACGCGCCGAACTGCATGTCGTAGCCGGCATGGACACCGAAGTTGAACGCGTCTTCATCGCTGAAGCAGCCACCCGCGGGAGCGGTCGTCTTGGCCTTGCCGCCGCAGAAGCCCGGCGAGAACGCATTGCCCGCGGGGTTGGCCGCGGTTGCCACCGTATCGCCGAAAATGCCGTCGAGATTGGTATCGAACTTGACGGCCTCCTTGTTGTCGGACGGCTGAATGCGATAGCCGCCCGAGACGCCGACATAGCCGCCGGTCCATTCGAGGTCGTCCGATTGGGCGGCTGCCGGCGTGGCGCCAATGACGAAGAGCAACGGCACCGCGGCGGCGAGATACGCAGATTTCATACTAAACCCTTTCTCATAGAACCCCCGTCAGCGCAGGGTGACGTCCGGATGACGGCATGCATCGGCCGTCTCCGCACGTGGCATGATGATTTCGTTCGCGAGCCGTGTCGGACTCGGCCGGCGCCTTAGTGCGGCCAGCTCACATTGTCGCCCTCGGAAATGCCGAGTTCGGCGGAACGACCGCCGGCGATCTCGAGGATCGCGGCGACCGGTTCGCCCGACGAGACCGGCTCGAGCGATTCCGGCACGGTGTTGTCGGCGATGCGGGCGATGCTGCCGTCGGCGCGGATGAAGATCATGTCGAGCGGGATCAACGTGTTCTTCATCCAGAAGCTGGCGGGACGCGCCGGCTCATAGGGGAAGATCATCCCGCCATCCTTCGGCAGCGACGTCCTGAACATCAGGCCGCGCGCCTGCTCCTCATTGGTTCGCGCCACCTCGACGCTGAACTTGTGTGCGCCGGTGGCGGTCGCGATCGAGATCGGCATCAGCGCTTTCGCCGTTGCCGCGCTCTTCTGGGCATCGGCGTGGCAGGCGGCGATCGGCGTCGCCAACAGGGCGGCGGCCAGCAGCGAAATCGGGATACGCATGATTCTACTCCGGTCGTGTCACGACCACGGCGAGGGGACCCTTGCGGCCGACGACGATCCGCGCGACCAGCGGCTGATCGGGTTCGACATCGGTGATCTGGCCGCGGCGCAGCGTTTCCATATGCACGAATATATCGGGCGAACCATCGTCGCGCATCAGGAAACCATAGCCTTTGAGCCGATTGAACCATTTGACGCGCACGTCGAGCGGCGGACCCGCCTGGTCGACCATCCCCGCCGGATCGACATGATCGCTGCCGCGCTGCGGAGTCGCGTCGGGATCGGGTCCGGTCGCGGTGGCGAGGTCGAACGACAGGACCGTGCGCGCCTGCAGCCCGCGATCGCGCCTGATCGCGGTGCAGACGACGCGCGCACCCTCCGGCAGGCTGCGCCGGCCATGTTCGCGAAGTGCCGAAAAATGCAGCAATATATCTCCCGCCGCGGGATCGTCCGCGATCAGGAAGCCAAAGCCGCGCGTCGTGTCGAACCACTTCACGACACCGGCATGATGTTCCTCGACGGCGTCGTCATGACCGGTCCCACACATGTCGGACACCTCGTCCGCCACGTCATTTTCCGCCACCGACAACGCCGGCCGTTCAATCCTCATCGGCCACTCCCCCAAGCGCCAGCGCATCCTAGCACGGACGCCTGCCGATTTGGAACTGAAACTGTAAATTCCCATTGAGATCGGGGGATTGATCGCAATCGGCCAAAAGGCAGCGGGCCGCATTTTCAGGCGATCGGATCGCCATTCCCGTCGACCGTCGCGTCCAGCACGGCTTGCGCGACGCGATAATCGTGGCCGGCGCGCATCATCGCCGCGATTGCCTTGCGCCGGCGCTGCTGCCGTCCCTCCCGATCCTCGGTCGGATCGGTGGGCACCGGCGCAAAGGGACCGAGCCTGCGTCGTCGCGCGAATGCAAAGGCCGTCGCGAACGCATCGGCGTCGACCGCGATTATCGCGGCATCGGCATCATCGGTCTCGACGCCGGCATCCGCGAGCGCCGCGCCGACCCGCCGCGGTCCATAGCCGCGCCGCGTCAGCCCTTCGGCGCGCGCGCGCGCGAAAACCTTGTCGTCGACATAGCCCAGTTCCGCCATCCGCCCGACCACCGCGTCGAGTGGCGGCGCCTCCTCCTCCGCCCAGCCGTGACGATCGAGCTTGCGCTTGAGATAGAGGCGCAGCCGTGCGCATGTGGTCGCGTAGCGGCCGACATAGGACAAGGCCAGACGATCGAGCGCGGCCCGATCGAGCGGGTGCCGATCGGGGGCGGTGCGGTGCGATTTGGAGGCTGTCGGAAACACGCGCCACGTTTATGCCACAGTCGGGCCGGAATTAGAACGCTTGTCATCCTGTATGCTGGCAGGCTCGTAAATTATCAGCGGCTGAGCACGCCGCCTGGTCGCAAAGATTGAAAGGGCATCCCTGGATGCTGGTCCTGAAGGATTCCATGACGCAGGCGAATGACAGCGAAAGCGGCGCCGCGACGGTGCATACGCCGACCGGCGATGTCCTGCCGCGCCGATTTTCGGACTTCGACACGCTCGGCGAAGCGCTCGACTATGCGGCCACCGGCGCGCGCGGACTCAACTTCCATGATCCGCGCGGCGGTCTCAAGCGGCCCTATCCGTATCGCGAGCTGCGCCAGGACGCGCTGGCGCATGCGCGGCGTCTCATCGCCCATGGCGTCAGGCCGGCCGATCGCGTCGCGTTGATCGCCGAGACCGGTCCGGATTTCGCCGCCGCTTTCTTCGGCGCGGTCTACGCCGGTGCCTGGCCGGTGCCCCTGCCGTTGCCGACCAGCTTCGGCGGCCGCGATTCCTATGTCGACCAGCTCAAGGTCCAGCTCGACAGCTCGGACGCGCGGTTGCTGCTGTTTCCCGAGGAACTCGCCGGCATGGCCGGCGCCGCGGCCGATGCCGCCGGCGTCGAGGGCCTGTCGTTCGAGCGTTTCTCCGAGTGCGCATCCCCGGCGGCGGCGTTGCCGCGGGCCGTATCGGGCGACGTCGCCTATCTGCAATATTCGAGCGGTTCGACCCGCTTTCCGCACGGCGTCGCCGTGTCGCACCGCGCGCTGCTCGAGAATCTCGCGGCGCACGCCCACGGCATGGAACTGATCGACAGCGACCGCTGCGTCTCCTGGCTGCCCTGGTATCATGACATGGGGCTGGTCGGTTGCTTCCTGTCGCCGGTCGCCAACCAGATGTCGGTCGACTATCTGAAGACCGAGGATTTCGCGCGCCGGCCGCTGGCGTGGCTGGACCTGATCACCCGCAATGAGGGCACCACGCTCAGTTACTCGCCGACCTTCGGCTACGATATCTGCGCGCGCCGCATCTCCAGCCAGACCAATATCGCCGGCCGCTTCGATCTGTCGCGGTGGCGCGTCGCCGGCAACGGCGCCGACATGATCCGCCCGGACGTGATGCAGGCGTTCGTCGATGCCTATGCCGATGCCGGCTTCAAGGCCTCGGCCTTCCTGCCGAGCTATGGCCTGGCCGAAGCGACGCTTGCCGTATCGATCATGCCGCCGGGCGAGGGCATCGTCGTCGAACTCGTCGCCGAGACCGAGCTTTCGGGCGGCGCGAGCCAGGAGGGGCGTCCGCAGCGCTTCCGTGCGATCGTCAATTGCGGCAGGCCGGTGCGCGGCATGACCGTGGAGATCCGCGAGGAAGACGGCACGCCCTTGCCCGAGCGCGCGATCGGCAAGCTCTGGTGCCGCGGCGGATCGGTGATGGACGGCTATTTCCGTGACGGCGAGGCGACGGCTGCCTGCATGGTCGACGGCTGGCTGGATACCGGCGACATGGGTTATCTGTCGGACGGCTATGTCTACATCGTCGGCCGCGCCAAGGACATGATCATCGTCAACGGCAAGAATCACTGGCCGCAGGACATCGAATGGGCGGTGGAGCAGCTGCCCGGTTTCAAGGCGGGCGATATCGCCGCTTTCGCGATCACCACGCCGGGCGGCGAGGAAACGCCGGCGGTGCTGGTCCAGTGCCGGACCTCCGACGCCGAGGAACGATCGCGGCTGCGTGACGAGATTCGCGAGCGGGTGCGGTCGATCACCGGCATGAACTGCGTCGTCGAGCTGGTGCCGCCGCGCACGCTGCCGCGCACGAGTTCGGGCAAGCTCAGCCGGGCCAAGGCGCGCAACCTCTATCTCTCGGGCGAGATCCAGCCCTACGATCTCGCCGCCTGACCGGCGCGTCGCCGCACCATAAAAAACGGCAACGTCGCTTACGGATCGATAACCAGCCGCGGACTAGGCTCCGCGACCATGACCAGCTCAAAACCTCCGAGTGCCTCCAAGTCGCTCGACTGGCGCCTGCTGCTCGGCCTGATCGATCCCGGGGATGCCGATTGGGCCGTGGTGCGCGCCGCGCAGCTCAACGCCGTCAACGCCTTCGGTCTGCTCCGGCTGATGACCGGTTCGGTCGCGGCGGTGATCCTCGTGATCTCGCTGCGCGGGACCGTAGCCGTTGCGCCCCTGTTCGGCTGGCTGGCGGTCATGCTCGGGCTTTCGGCCTGGGTGGCGGCCAAAGAATTGCGGCTGCGGCAATGGCCGCTGCCCGTGGCGAGCCGCGCCGAACTGCACGGCAAGACCGCGACGGCGCTGCTGTTCGGCCTGCTGTGGGCAGTGCCCCCGGTCTTCTTCATCGCCTCGGGCGCCGCGCTCGAGCAGACGATGGCGGTGTGGACGGTGGCCACCGCGCTGATGGCAGCAGCGGCGCTCGCGCTGTCGCCGGTGCCGCTCGCGACCTCGCTGTTCATCCTGCTGGTCGGTTCGGGCGTCACGGCGATGATGCACACGCTCGGCATGCCGGTGCTCACCTTCGCCGCCGCCAGCTATACGGCGCTGCTGATCGTCTGCTGAGCGACCCGTCAGCCTCCTCCTCCACCGACTGGGTCGGATGGAAGACGAAGCGTCGGGCGTGCGGTGCGGCGGCGGGCGAGAAGCGCCAGACGACATCGCCATGCTCGGCCGCGCTCTCATAAGAGCCAAAACCCTTTTCCGCATGCCGGTGGATGTCGAAGTCCTGGTCCAGCTCGAAGCTGCTCGGAAGCACCTCGGCCCGCGTGATCTCCTCAACCCTGTAGTGCTGCAGGGGTGCGGACGCTGGCTTGGACGTGTCGCGCCCGATCAGATAGCGGCGCACCCCGAGCAGGAGGCCATGGGGCGCGACGATCCTGTCGGTCGGCTTGGGCTGCTTGCGTGTCTTATAGGGGAACTTGATCAGGAATGGACCCTTGAGGGCCTCGTAGATCGCGGCGTCCACCGCGCTGTTCAGGGCCGGTCGCGGTCCGGGCCTCGCGGCGTGACCGAGGGCCTCGGCCAGCGCCTCCTCGTCCACCGCCAGCCGTGTCCCGGCCTCCGGCGGAATCAGCGCCCGAACCTTCTGCTTCAGCCCCCGCACGGTAGTCGCCTCCGTCGTCAGGCCAGCGACGTCCAGTTCGTTGATGGCCGCGGTCAGCGCGGCGAGCTCTTCTGCGGAAGGGGTTAGCAGCGGCGCGATGGCGCGCGCTGGTATCCGCCAGCGGCGCTTGCGGTCATCGCCGTCGTCGGCCTGCGTCTGCGGGAATGCGGCCTCGAGTGCGACGGTCATCCGCTGCGCGGATCGGTGGACGCAGCCGAACTCGTCGATGATCTCCTCGAGCGAAACGCCGCTGCGGCGCGTGGCCATCATCGCCAGCTTGAGCAGTTCCTGGGCCTTGGCAAACGACATTGAATTACCCCGACAGCTTTTGTCACCCTCATGTGCTATAGCGAATGAAAGGGGATTGTGCATGCGCTTGATTGGGGACGCACTGCGGTTGAGCGCCTCGGACCTGATGCGGTTCAAGGGCTGCCGCCACGCGACCACGATGGACCTGCGTCGCGTCGAGATCGGGGACGTCAGGCCCCGGCAGGACGGCGCGGAGACCCTCCTGCTCCAGAGGCAGGGCGATGAGCACGAGAACGCGTTCCTCCAGAGCCTAAGGTCCGAGGGTCGCATCGTCGTCGAGATCCCGAAGGACGGCATCCCGCTTGAGGAGTCGGTCCGGCTCACGCACGAGGCGATGGCGACCGGGCCGGACGTGATCTTCCAGGGAGCGCTGCTGGACGGCGCGTGGGGCGGCTACACCGACTTCCTCGAGCGGGTCGATCGGCCCTCCGCCCTTGGGGGCTGGTCCTACGAGGTCGTCGATACCAAGCTCAAGCGGAAGCCGGACCCCAAGCACGTCCTCCAGCTCTGCCTCTACAGCGACCTGCTCGCGATCGTGCAGGGCATCGCGCCCGAGGCGGCGCACCTCGAGCTCGGGGACGGCAGCCGCTTCACCGTCCGACTGTCCGAGGTGTCGGCCTACGCCCGGTATGCGCGTCGCATGCTGGAGGCCTTCCTCGTCGAGCGGCCGGAGACGCGGCCTGAACCGGTTTCCGCGTGCGGCCTCTGTGGCTGGAGCGATGCCTGCGCGGACCGGTGGGCCACCGAGGACAGCCTTTCGCTCGTCGCCGGCATCAGTCGCTCGCAGCGTCAGAAGCTCGAAGCGGTGGAAGTGTCCACGATGTCTGGCCTCGCGGCACGACAAGAGCGTGTTCCGAAGATGGCAATAGAGACCCAGCGGCGGCTGGTGTCCCAGGCGCGTCTGCAGTCCGCTCGTCGGGCCGGGGGGCCGCCCTCGTTCGAGCTGAGGGCTGCTGAGCCGGGCAAGGGGTTTGGCATTCTGCCCCCGCCCGACGACGGCGACATCTTCTACGACATCGAGGGCGACCCCTATTACCCGGGCGGTCTCGAATACCTGCATGGGCTCTGGTATCGGGAGGCTGGCGAATGGGTCTTCCGTGCCTTCTGGGCGCATACGCGCGAGGATGAGGGCGGCGCGGTCTCCGAGCTGCTGGCGTTCCTCGTCGAACACATGCGCCGCCATCCGTCCGCGCACATCTACCACTACGCGAACTACGAGATCGCTGCGCTTCGGCGGCTGACGTCGCAGCATCGCACAGGCGAGGCAGCAATGGACCAGCTCCAGCGCGAGCGCCGCTTCGTTGACCTGTTCAAGGTGGTCTCGGGCTCGCTGATCGCCTCGGAGAAGGGCTACTCGATCAAGGATCTCGAGGCCTTCTACATGGAGAAGCGCGCCGCCGACGTGTCGAGCGCGGGGGCGAGCGTCGTCTTCTACGAGGAGTGGCGGCAGACCGGCGAGCAGCGGTTGCTCGATGAGATTTACAACTACAACCGCACGGACTGCGTCTCCACCCAGCTACTCCGCGACTGGCTGGTGCGCGACGTGCGGCCCAGGGACATGGTCTGGCCCGTCCTCGGGGTGGTTCCCGACACCGGTTCGCTGTCCAACGTCGCGGCCGAGGAGGAGGAGATCTCGCACCTGCGCGCCCGGCTGGAGCCGGTCCGCGGCCGCCTCGGCGAGCGCGTCGCCGACCTGCTGCTGGACCTCAGCCAGTTCCACAAGCGCGAGGACAAGCCGGCCTACTGGGCGATCTTCGACAGGCTCGCGCAGGAGAGCGAGGAGCTGCTCGACGACCTAGAGTGCATCCAGGGACTGGAGGCGGTCGGCCCTCCGGAGCAGGTGACGCGGCAGTCGTTCGAACGGACCTATCGGTTCCCGCCGCAAGAGACGAAGCTCCGTGCCGGCAAGGCTCCCTGCTTGAAGCCCGCCGCGATGCCCGAGGACGTCAGCATGCGCTCGATCGATCACGAGGTCGGCACCCTGGTGCTGCGCCGTTCGACGGCGAAGGGACCGCTGCCCGATCGCCTGGATCTCCTTCCGCCGAAGCCGCTTCGCAACAGCGTTCTGCGGGACGCCGTCGCGGCGGTGACCGAGGTGGTCATCGCCGGATCGGGCCAGCTTCCTGCCGTCGAGCATCTGCTTAGCCGATCCGCGCCCCTGTTCCTCGACGGCCACCGTCCGGATGGGATAATCTCGGCCGATGGTGATCTGGCGCTCGACACCAGTCGGGCGATCGCTGCGATGGCCGGGACGACGCTCGCCATCCAGGGCCCACCGGGCACCGGCAAGACCTACGTCAGCGCCCTCTCGATCGTTGACCTCGTTCGTGCGGGCAGGCGTGTCGCCGTCTCGTCCAACAGCCATAAGGCGATCGGCAACTTGCTCGAGGTCGTTGCCGATCGGGGCCGCGCTGAGGGCGTGAACTGCCGGGTTGTGGAGAAGGCCTCGGACGACGGCGACGACGACGCCCATCCGGGAATCGTCTTCGTCAGTGACAACGACGCGCCCGAGATCGCCGCGGCTCATGTCGTCGGTGCCACCGCTTGGCATTTCGCGCGCTATGACGCGCCCGCGTTCGACTACCTAGTCATCGATGAGGCTGGTCAGGTCTCGATCGCCAACCTCCTCGCCATGTCCCGCTGCGCCCGGAACATCGTCCTGGTGGGCGATCCCATGCAGCTTCCCCAGCCGTTGCAGGGCACTCATCCGGGGGAAAGCGGCCTGTCGTGCCTCGAGTATCTGATCGACGGGCATCGGGTGGTCCCGCCGGATCGCGGGGTCTTCATTCCGACGAGCCGCCGCATGCACCCGCGCGTGTGCGGCTTCATCTCTACTGCAGTCTACGAGGGCCGGCTCGGCAGCGACGACGCCTCCGGAACGCAGTTGCTCGTTTCCCCGGCCGGCGCCGATCTCGTCGGAGCGGGAATGCGGGCCGTCGGGCACCTTGGGCGCTCGCAGACCAGTCCTGAGGAGATCGAGGCCATCGTCGCGCACATCGCCGGGCTGGCGGGCTCGTCATACCGCGACCGCGACGGCCGCGAGCGCGCGCTCGGTCACGCCGACATCCTCGTCGTCGCGCCTTACAATGCGCAGGTCAATGCGCTCCGGACGCGTCTTCCCCAGACCGTGCGCGTCGGCACCGTCGACCGCTTCCAAGGTCAGGAGGCCCCGGTCTGCCTTGTCTCGATGACCACCTCAAGTGGCGAGGAGCTTCCACGCGACATCGCCTTTCTCTTCTCGCTGAACCGGATCAACGTCGCCGTGTCTCGCGCGCAGGCCTCCGCAGTGGTGTTCGCCAGCCCGCTCCTGCTCGAGACCCCGTGCCGGACGGTCGAGGAGATGTCGTTGGTCAACACGCTCTGCATGCTTCGCGAGCATGGGGGTGACAGCTTCTGACGCCCGTGCGTGCGAATGTGTTCGTATCGAAGCGCAGGAGACTTGAGATGGCATTTTGGGATATCGGCTTCCGTCACATCGTCGACGTTGATGGCCAGTTGCTGGCGATAGATGCCGAGGTGATCGATGCGGCATCGTTGCTCGCGAAAGCCGACCGGCCTGTCGATCGCCAGCTGTGGTTGGTGCGGGCCGGCGAGCGCTTCCTCGTTCACGCACGGCAGCTCGTTCGCCTTTCGCGCGACGAAGTCCTGTTCTTCGAGACCGAGGAAGTCGGCCACGGGCGGTTGAGCGTTCGTCTGGCGGCCTGAGCTGCACCACGCCCAACCGGAACGCGTCGGCAGTGCCGAGCCGCCACGAACACCAGGAGTCCGCCCTTTGTCGCGCGAGCAGGAAATGTCGCTCCCGGATTCTCCCTGACAGCTTCTGTCATCCTTAAGGGTCAGTGTGAATCCTGCAGTCCCCCTCCTCTCGGTGGTCGGGTCGGAGCCGTGGCGGCTAGATGATGGAGAAGTGAGATGGCGAAAGGCGGTGGCTTCAGGAGTGCAGGGACCGGTAGGTTTGTGAGCGCGAGCAGTGGACGCTCGAACCCGCGCACCACTGTTCGCGAAGCGGCAGGCAAGAGCGGCAGTTCGGGCCCGCACTATCGCAGCGCGATCAGCGGTCGCTACGTGACCACGAAGCATGGCAAGGCCAGTCCGGGCATGACGGTGCGCGAGGACTGACCTGGGGCGGGCCGTCGCCAGGTGCGGCGGCCCGCTACCCGTCAAGCAGTCGAGTTGTTGATGGATTGCGGCCCCTCTCCGGAAAGCGCCACTGCATCCGGCGGCCGCGCTGGTGGGTGCTGCTGTGGAAGCAGGAGGCAGGGACAACGTCACCGAGGCTGTGCTGGTCTTCTGATCGACCAAACGCCTTCGCGATGAAACGAACATTCGCTCCGCCCGAATCAGCCTATCGCTTCGGCGAAGTCAAAAGCTACTGCTTGGCACCGAAATGAACGGACGGCGCCTTTTGGCATTGGCCCAAATCCACACGATCGGCGGAGGTTAGACGCTAGCAATCAACTACAGCGAACTGAGAGAAACGGGGCTTTGCGGCGCTATAGGTCGCTCGCGGGCGTAACCGCTTCTCTACTCGCTGGATCGCCGCGCGCGACACCTTGTAATGTTTCGCCAAGGCACCGAGTGACTGCCCGGCTTGGCGGCCCTGTAAGATGGCTTGCTGCTGTTCGCCCATCAGCGCCGCCGGCCTACCCAAAGTCTTGCCCTCCGCTTTGGCACGAGCCAGACCAGACAGTGTACGCTCGACGAGCAGGTCACGCTCAAATTTGGCCATGGCAGCAATAACGCTCATCGTCATCTTGCCGGCCGCGCTGGTTAAATCCACGCCGCCGAGGGCGAGGCAATGCACGCGGACGCCTTCTTTGGCGAGCATCTCGACCGTTGCCCGCACGTCCATCGCATTACGCCCCAGCCTGTCCAACTTGGTGACGATCAGCACGTCGTCCGATTCCAGCCTGTCGACCAGCTTCGCGAACCCCTTGCGCTCCATGGCCGCGGTCGAGCCCGAGACCGTCTCGGTCACCACACGCTTGGGGCCGAGGTGAAATCCGGCAGCCTCGATTTCGCGCACCTGATTTTCCGTGGTCTGGTCTGCCGTGCTAACCCGGCAGTACGCAAAGGTGCGGGCCAGGGGCTTTCTCCTGTATCGATAACTTGCATCGATATTAGGGATGTAACGTAATCGTGGTCTAGCTATATTGCGATACAGATTCGCAGCTTGTATTGAAAATGTCCGTTTTAGAGCCTCGCACGGATGGCTAACGCTGCCACGTGGCGCGATTGACGATAAGGCGTCCTGTGGCCGGATCGCGGACATCCTCGCGGAGCCTTCGACTGCTCACGACCAGAGCACGAACCCGCTCCGCGGGAGGGTCGCTTGGGGTGACGTAGCGTAGTATTGTTCAGGCTTTGCGAGCGGCGATGTCGCCTTGCGACCGTAGAGTTCCTTCAACGGAGAGGAACTCACCATGGATGCCATCACTTCCCCGACCCCGACCCATTCGCTGCGTGAGCGGATGTTGCAGGACATGACGATGCGTGGCTTTGGGGAGCACACGCAGAAGGACTATATCCGGCCCGTCCGATCATTTGCCGCGTTTCTCGGCCGGCCTCCCGATACGGCTACGATCGAAGACCTCCGGCGCTTTCAGATTGATCAGCATGAACGCGCCGTTGGTCCGGCAACAATCAATGGGGCTGTATCTGCACTGCGTTTCCTGTTCGGTATAACCCTCAAGCGCCCGGAGATGGCGCTGGGGCTTGTCGTCATGCATTACGCGCCCAAGCTGCGTGTGGTCTTGAGCGTCGAGGAGACAGCGCGGCTGCTCGAGGCTGCGCCAGGCATCAAGTACAAGGCGGCCCTCAGCGTGGCCTATGGCGCAGGCCTGCGGGTTTCGGAGGTTGCCCACCTCAAGGTCGATGACATCGACAGCGCCCGGATGATGATCCGCGTCGAGCAGGGCAAGGGACGCAAGGACCGCAACGCCATGCTCTCACCGCACCTGCTGGACTTGCTCCGTCAATGGTGGCGCGAAGGCAAGCGGCGCGGAGTGATGCTACCTCATGGCTGGCTGTTCCCCGGCCGCAGCGGCACGGATCCGGTTTCGGCTCGCCAGTTGCACCGCGTCGTGCAGGAAGCGGCCGAGCGCGCCGAGATCCACAAGCGGGTAAGCCCGCATACACTGCGCCACTCGTTTGCCACTCACCTGCTCGAGCAAGGCGTCGATATCCGGGTCATCCAGGTGCTGCTGGGACACGTGAACATCAACACGACCGGCATCTATACCCAGGTCTCGAGCAAGACGATGCGGGCGGTGGCCAGCCCGCTCGACCAGATCGTGGCCGTGATGGAAGGCAGGGCACCTTCCGGTTGAGCCGATGCGCACCTCACTCGAGGTCGCCGATATCTTCCGGAGCAGCGGGCCGGCCTATCGCGCGGCCCATGCCGGGCATCTCAGCCTCGGCCAGCTCAAGGTCATGACGGCGATCGAGAACTGCCGCACCGCCGCGCTGGGTGGTCACGTCGAGGCCTGCGACGACTGCGGGCACTGGCGGGTCGCCTACAACTCGTGTCGCAACCGGCACTGCCCCAAGTGCCAAGGCGCCGCCGCGCGCACCTGGCTGGCCGCGCGCGAGGCCGACCTGTTGCCGGTTGGCTACTTCCACGTCGTGTTCACCCTGCCTAACGAGGTCGCAGAGATCGCCTTCCAGAACAAGGCGGTGGTCTATGACCTGCTATTCCGCGCGGCTGCGGACACGATGCTGACCATCGCGACCGATCCGAAACACCTCGGCGCGCGGGTCGGCATCACCGCCGTGCTACACACATGGGGCTCGGCGCTGACCCACCACCCGCATGTGCACATGATCGTGCCCGGCGGTGGCATCGCGCTCGACGGCAAGCGCTGGATCTCGTCGCGCCCCGCATTCCTGCTGCCGGTGCGTGTGCTGGGCGCCTTGTTCCGCCGTCTGTTCCTCACTCGCCTGTTGGCATTGTTCGATGCCGGCAAGCTGGTCTTCTTCAGCACCTTGGCTGGCCTTGCGACACGCAAGGCCTTCCTGCGGCATCTCTCGCCGATCCGGAAGAAGCGCTGGGTGGTCTATGCCAAGCCGCCCTTCGCCGGGCCGCAGGCGGTGCTGGCCTATCTCTCGCGCTACACGCACCGGGTTGCCATGTCGAACCGGCGGCTCCTCGGCTTCGACGAGACCGGCGTGACGTTCCGCTACAAGGACTATCGCCGCCCTGCTGCTGAACGCCAGCAGGTCATGACGCTGGCGACCGACGAGTTCGTCCGCCGCTTCCTGATCCACGTTCTGCCGCGCGGCTTCCACCGCATCCGGCATTACGGCCTGCTCGCCAGTTCGACCCACAAGGACACCATGGCGCTGGCCCGCAGACTGCTGGGCGTTGCTGTACCGGTCGAGGAGCCCGAACCCGACGAACCTCCCGACCATCGCCCGCCATGCCCATGCTGTGGCGGGCACATGACCATCATCGAGGCCTTCGCCCGCTGGTGCCAGCCCCGCGCGCCGCCATCATCAGCATCGCCAATCCGGGGGAATGCGCCATGATCCGGCATGGCTCAGGCTGCACGACGGTCACGCCCATGGCGTCCTGGCCGATGACCCAGTGCATGCCCATTCCGGAATCGAGCCCAGCGCAGGGCACACCGACCAGCAAAACCACCACCGTCCGCACTCTGACGCCGCACAAAGTCACGTTGATCCGGCCAGAACCGACACTTCCGGATCGGTATCGCTTAGCCGTCCGAACCACCCCAAAGCCGCTTTACCCATAGACCAGCGCGTGGGGCCCGCGGGTTCCTGCACTGGAGGCTTTCGTACGCAAGCGCCCGAAACCCTTCACACATTCGGCCGTACAGGGTGACGGTGGCGAAAGACCGGTTCTGAGAAGACCTGCCGTTGCCGGCGCCAGCACCGGACGATCGGCAATGCGCCCGATCAGGTCGTTCAGAATGCCCCAGGCAGATTCCAAAAGCTACCGCTCGTGAGGATCACGCGGGGCTCCTTCCTACGACCGTGAGTTGACTACGGGGTCACGGGCGCCGGTTCGCGAACGCCGCTACCCCGCGAACTTCTTTGTGAAGCGCACGCCGAACTCGCTACGGTCGTTGCTGCGCACCACGCCTACAAAGCCGCCCTGATCGAGCCGGCCGGTATCGTATACCTCGTTGAAGATGTTGCTGCCGTAGATACTAACCGACAGGTCGCGGCCGGCATTCTCGAATTTCAGGTTGAAGCCGACTAGGCTGCGCGGCTTGATCAGTTCGCTCGCCCGCGCGACCGGCTGGCCATATTCCTTGCTGCGGTACGAATAATCGGCCTGCGCAGTGATCGCGCCGCCGCCACGAAGGCCGTAGGTATAGGCTACCACCGCCGTGCCGGTCACTTCGGGGCTGAGTGCGGTCGGCGCACCCGGCACCGGCGTGCCGCCGGTCGGGAAGAAAGCGGGCGGTAGCGAATTGACCTTGGTGATCGTGCTGTCGAGATAGCCGATCGTGCCCTTCAGTCTGAGGCCGCCGAAGGTGACGGTCGATTCCGCCTCGAAGCCGCGCGCGTGCGCATCCGCCGCGATGATCACGGTATTGAAGCCGTTGGCGTCGATGAACGAATAGGGCAGCCCGCGATCCTTGTAATCGGTCGTGAAGGCCGACAGCAGGACGATCCAGTTGGGCGTCACCTTGCCCTTGAAGCCGATCTCGTAGTTGGTCGCGGTCGTCTTGGGCGAGGCGTTGAACGAGGAGGGGCCACCGAATGGACGCGGCGTGAAGCTGCCCGGCTGATAGCCGAGTTGGATGGTGCCATAGACCGACATGTCATGGGCGATCTTGTACGAGATGTTGCCCTCGGCGGTGACAGCGTCATAGCTCGCGTCGCGCGTGACCGGGCCGGGGAAGCCCGAAAAATAGGCCGTGCCGGTCTTGTCGTCCTTCGAATAGCGCAAGCCGGCGCCGATCGTCACCGCGTCGGTGACGTTGTAGCTGCCGTTCGCATAGGCCGCATAGCTGTTCGACACTTGCTTGAGATGGTAAAAACCAGGCTCGAAGAAAAAGTAGTTCAGATCCGAATCGTTGGTGCCATTCTCATAATAATAATAGAGACCAGAGACGAAGTTGAACGCCCCGAACTCGCATCCTCCAAGGCAATCCTCCCCTCAAAAGAAACAGCATTGCCTCAAGCATGTTGCGCCAACCCCACTTGCGCGGCCGCCCCGTCTTTGCTGCGCGCGGCATCAGAGGTTCAAAAATTTGCCATTCTGCGTCCGTCAAATCGCTTGGCAAACGCAGATCTTTGCGCGCATGCTGCGCTCGGGTGATATCAGTCCACATGGGGTTCTCCGTCAATGTTTCGCAACTCCGACCGAATCACATCTCACTGATATTGCCCAACTTTTTTTGATCCCGAGTTTCGGGGCAGACACTAAAACATGCGCCAAGCTCGGCATCTCATTCTGGGATTATCTCGGCGAGCGTCTCAAAATCGCTGACACGCCACCTGTCCCATATCTCCCCGACATCGTCTCGCGCCGATCCGCATTCGCCTGAGCGCCCGGACTTTTGCCCCTATTACGATTTCTCGAAACCATCAGGGCTCATTTTGACGAGGGATCGGACGTCAGTTAACGCAAATTTCTCCGAGTTATGGAACATGTCGAGAGGTGCATCGGGTTCCTGATCGTCGGCCATTTCGCGCCCAAGCGACCGGTGGCAGCTAGGCCTGCAAAGATACTGTCGCCGCGTCGTTTGACGGAGCGGTCGAGAACGGTCCGGCGGCAAGAGGCCTCGTATCCTAAAAACGAGGCCAGTTATCTTGCTACCGCGCTTCCTTACTTTTGGACACGAGCAGTTTCTCGGTGATGCCGTAACAAATACGAAATAGTTCGTTGCCGATGGCCACCAAGCTCCCAGCCGTCCAATTCACCTCCGCATTATCGTATTGGCATGTTCGCGCCGTCTGACCTTCAGACTGGCGCGCCGATGGCGACGAATGCCGCCCAATTCTCAGGCCCCGAAAAGGGATGCGCGTCGCCGGACGCGATCTCCCGGCCGGCCTCGTCGAGCAGCTCGTGAATGCCGATCGCGTCGATCGGCAGTGACGCCTTCATCCGGCCGAGCGCGTCCGCGAGCATCGTCCGGTCGGCCCCTCTCAGCCACTCGGCCGCATGCGACAAGGCATCGCCGAGCGGCGCACCGGCTGCTTCGAACTCCAGCATCCGCTTCATCAGCAGCACCGTGGAGAGATCATTCACCGGCCACAGGCTGACGACCGCCCGGCGCGCGCCGGCCGCCAGGAGCGCAGCCCCAAATCCCATCTGCTCGGACGCTCCGACCTCACGATCAAACTGGCCGCTCTCGCAGGCCGACGCCACCACCGTTGCGCCCGGGCGCAAGCGGATGTCTCCCGCCAGCAGGGCCGCGAGCGACAACCTGTCGTCGGCAAGCTGGAATGCCGAATTGAGCGGAGCGCTTCGGTCAAACCGGCCGTGCACCGCGAGATGAACGCGCGCCGCCGAACCCAGCGCGGCGCTCACCGCCTCGAGCGACGCGGCCTGACCGAGCAATGGTGCGGGATCGGCGATGCGTGCTTCGATTCGTGCGAAGGGAAGATCCTCTTCCGCATCGCCGACCGCCAGCGTCGCGCCGGTTATGGCGGGACTTTCGAGCGCGGCGGCCAGCAAACCTGCGGACGGAGCCACACTGCATTTGAAATAGGCTGAAAGCGGTCTGCCGTCCGCCGTCGGGGCGGCATGGATCGGAAGGAGGGCCAACTCATCGCTCGCAAGCAGGATAAGCGCGATCCGC
>Ga0268265_10000089_pt1 | contig 116986 bp, 161 predicted proteins | sample KBSSwiS52_FD_190355 | JGI IMG/M metagenome (GOLD analysis project Ga0268265, IMG submission 190355) | Switchgrass rhizosphere microbial communities from Kellogg Biological Station, Michigan, USA - KBS Switchgrass S5-2 (SPAdes) (version 2) | ecosystem: Host-associated > Plants > Roots >... | reverse complement strand
CGGGCCGGGGGCCCGCCTCCGCTTGCCCCCGGAGCCGGGCCGGGTGCGCGAGGGGGCGGTGGGAGGGACACGCGGAGGCGGGCCCCCGGCCCGGGAGCGGAGGGCGGTGGGTGCGGGCCCCCTGGGCAGAGGGTGGGGTGCGAGGGACGGGGCGGGGGCCGAGCGGGCGCTGACCGAGGCGAGGGGCGGGTCGTTGCGGAGCGTGGTCGGGGTGGGTGAGCGCTCCGCCCCTGGGCGGGTAGCTGGGCACCTGCCGGGGCGCGAGGCCTGGGCGAGCTCGTCGGGTCGGGTGGTCGTCCTGGGAGGGGCCGGGTGGTCCGCGCGCTCTGGTGGCTCCCTGGGCGAGGTTCCAGGCTGGGGAGCGGTGCGGCGGCGGGCCGGGCGCGGCCGGGCGAGGGCTCGGGGCGGCGTCGCTTTCCGCCACGCCCGGCGGGCGGGATCGAGACAGGTTGGCGCGGTCCGGCGGGCCCCGCGAGGTCGCCGGGCGCGCAACTACCGGGGACGGTTAGTGGTGACGTCGTCACCACGAATGGCACGCCGCTGGCACCTGCTGCGGAGCATGACGACGACGAGCGAGACGAGCGAGACGAGCGAGACGAGCGAGACGAGCGGCGCGACCACCCACCCGGCCGCGCGCGGCGTGAGGACGCGGCGGGTGATGCCCGTGCTCCGCCACTGCGGGTGCCCGGTCGTGGTGAGGGCCAGCGGCGGAGGCTTCGCCGCGCACAAGCTCCAGCGCATGAGCCTGGCGGGGCTGCACCTGTCGCCCGTGCGGCCGGGGCCCGTGGTCGCGGCGCGCGCGGCGTGGGCGACCCGCCAGGCGGTCCCCGTGGTCGCGGGCGCGCCCGAGGCGCGGGCCCAGGACGGCGCGCCGGACGCGTGGGCGTTCGAGGTCCGCGCGGCCCGGTCGAGCGAGCGCGCGTGGGGCCTGGCGAGCCTGGCGATCCTGGTGGCCGTGGTCCTGGCGGCGCTGCGCGCGACCTCCATGATCTAGCGCAGACGATTTCCGGTTGACACCGTCACCACGAATTGCTACCTTCTGACTCAGCAGACGAGAGCGGCGACCACTGACTCGCCGCGCCGCAGCCGGAACCGCCCGGTCGAGCCTGGGTTGAACGCCAGGCCGGCGCACCAAGCAACCCGCTCCCTGACAACTGAAGACCACGTGACTCGAGCACGACCCGCCTGCGGCGGAGCGCACCATGCGCCTCCGTCCCCGGCCGAGAGGCGCGACCCTGGTTAACCCAGCGGCGCGGCGGGGTGTGCGAGGTCAGCGAACGTGAGGACCGCAGCCCCGACCGCCGCGAACCGTCGGGGCTCGCTCCAGAAAGACTCAGACCACGATGACTAGCAACCGTCGTGCTCTGCAGCGAACGCAACGGATAACCCGTAACCTGAGGCGACGACCAGACCAAAGACGCGCGTGCGGCGAGGAGCCGCGAGGCCAAGCGTGCACGCGAGGTCACACAGGCTAACCGGGGACAGAGATGGGCGAAGCCTCGCGAGAGGTCAAAGCTCGGACCATCCGTTGCGCTCGCTACAGCGCACGCACCGTTAACGCTAGCTAGGAGATTAACTCATGCTGAATGACAACCGCATGCGGTGTGACAGCTGCACCTTAGCAACCATCAATGATGCAGTGTGCCACGAGCACGGATGCCGCAACTCACGCTCACGTTGGGACAAATCAGAGCAGCGTTGGATCAAACAGCGCGAGTGTCGTGAATGCGGCTACCAGATCGACGCTAACGACCCATGTTGCAAGGAGGATTAGCCATGCACCTCGACGAAAACAACGAGCTCACCTGCACTCACTCGATCGCGGAGTGCGCGACCGCCGTCGCCGCGGAGGCGCGGCGCCACGGCGCGGACTACGTGGTCCTCACCTGGGACTACGTGGGTCCCGCGGTGGTCCGGCCCTACCAGGTCGAAGACGTGGCTGGCCCGACCGCCGCGATCGCGGCTGGGCTCGCCGCTAACGACCCGTTCCAGAACGGTGAGTGGACCACCCTCCCCGCCTGGTACGTCGAACGCGAGCTCACCTACCGAGGCTTCTGATGAAGCGTCTAGTAGAGCGCACGCGCCACGGTTGGTTTTACCGTGTCGGTAGTGACCGACCGTGGATCGGGCCATTCGTGACGGAGCACGTCGCGTACCGCGTTGGAGACCCCGTCACTCAGCAACCTTGGAAAGTCAAGCCATGACGATCACCGTGCACGCTTCCCCGACCATCCTGATGTGCGTCGGGATCGCGATCCTCTTGCTCCTCGTCGTCGGCGTTCGTCGCCGGCGCTGACGCCTCGACCATCAACCCAGAAGGAGATCACCCTCATGAACACCCTGTCCAAGTCCGCCGAGTGGATCGCCACCCGAGGCATGCTCGCCGCGTTCGGCGCGCTGGTCTTCTCGTTGCTCGCCCAGTGCGGTGGGCGATGAAGTCCAAGATCCCTGATGACAGACGCTCACGTCTGACACACGACGATCTTTCTGCGACCGTGCACTTCGATGGCCGGACGCTTGCGTACCGCGATGAGCATATCCGAGGGTGGCGAATGTCACCCACGGGCGACGAGATCATGGATCGCGCCACGAACCACGCGATCAGCGGCAACTCGGACAACATCTCAGCTAGTGAGTTGCGCCGCGCCATCGCCAACAATCTTGAGTAACGGACAACACCGATGGTCGCGTGACCCGTCGAGCCACCCGATGGCATGATGCATCGGACGGCTCGCCAGACCACGCGAACAACACAACATGATCAGAATGGAGTTGATGAAAATGTCGACACAGCCCGTTTGGGAGCTAGTTTACGCGACCGACTACAGCGTGCTGCGCCGCGACACGACGGGCGTGTACCCGCCCGAGCTCACGATCGCGCAGACTTACGACGACGTCGACGAAGACGACGTCGAAGCGACCGCGGCGGAGGTCTACCGTTTCCCGCTCGAACGGTGCTGGCGCGTCACGGTCGAGAACGACGACGGGACCAGCACCGTGCACGTCGTCGACATGAATCCGGCCCGCGAGTCCGAGCTGCCGCACCCTGTGCACACATACAAGCCGTGGTACGCGAAACACCTCAACAGCATCGCCGACAGTGAAGGAATAACTGTCAGCGAACTCACCGACATGCTGTGCAGCGACGATCCGCGAGAGCTGGCCAGCGCGCACGAAGCGATCGGCGGAGTCTACGGATTCGCCAACTTCGACGGCTACCCACAAGAGTGGACCGCGAGCGAGTTCGCCGCGTGGCCAGAGCGCGGAGTCAAGCTGTCGACCAACGAGCGTGACGAGTTCACGAGAGGTTACATCTCGTGCGCGCTGTGGTGTGGCGTCATGACCTACAAGCACGACGACGACTGCCCGTGCCACAAGCCAGCCGTCAACGACGACGCGTACGATCCCGACACATGCACGTGCGAAGCAGAGATGGTGAACTCTAGCGGCAAGCACGACGAATCAAAGCTCACCAGCGAAGCGCACGAACAGCTGACCAGCGAAGCGCGCGAGTTCTACGCGACGCACGCGGCGGACCTCCGCGCCTCGACGCTTGACATGGAGCAGGGTGGGCATGACTTCTGGCTCACCAGGAACCATCATGGTGCAGGCTTCTGGGACCGTAAGAGTCGCGGCGAGGTCGCAGACGCGGCGCTCGACCGCCTGACCGAGGCGTCGCACGCGTATGGCGAGCAGTCCCTGATCTTGGACCACACCATGAAAGTGAGCGTGCTGTGAGCGCTTTCGTCGCGGCGTTCGAGCGCGGTACCAGCGGTAAGCGCGGCGTGTCGACGGGAGAGTGCCCCGGGTGCGAGCGCTGCGCCGAGCAGCACGACATGTCACCTGCCGAGCACGAGCGCGCATGGCGCGCGGGCAAGGTCGACAGCGAGGGCTCGTTCTCGTGGCGCCCGTGCGGCATCTGCGGAACCACGTTGGGCGGGTATCGCCACGCGTGGCACTGGATCAGTGGAGGCGACGAGAGCGGCAAGGGTGGCGAGATCATGCACGAGGTCGACGCGTGCACGGACTGCGTGCTGTTCGCCGCGAACGGCGACGAACCGGAGTCCTGGCATGCGTGACGATAGGCCGTGTTGTCCTCGGTGCGGGTGCCCGGCGCGCTACGTGCTTGCGCCAGCGCTCATCCGGTTCGAGCTCAACCTCGACGGCAGCGAGCGCCGCGTATTGTCGGCGCGCGACGTCAAGCGCGGTGCCACCGACTTGTACGAATGCGGAGCACGCCACACGTGGCCTAGCGATCCCGGTCCGCTCGACCTCGACGAAGACCGAGACGTCAACAGATAGAGGGTCGCGTGACCCGTCGAGCCATCCGAAGTGCGCTACCTCGGATGGCTCGCCAGACCGCGCGAACAACACACCATAACCAGATTGGAGCGGATGAACATGAAGGCAGAGACCATGGCAGCGGCGTTCGTGAGCTGCAAGACGGCTCACACGAACAGCCTCGACAGAGGTAACGGTGAGTGGGTGACGCGCTGGCGTCTGCGCCTCACGCGGCTCGTGGAGCTCATCCCGAACGGGAGCGGCATCGATCGCGGTCCGCGAGGTCTCGAAGATATCGAGATCACGCCGGACGCGATCCGCTTCAACGTCGGTTACCACCATATGAACGACGTCGGCTACTACGACGGCTGGACGGACCACGACGTGACTGTTCGGCCCGCGTTCGACGGCGTGACCATCCGGATCTCTGGGCGCGACCGCAACGAGGTCAAGGATCTGCTCCAAGAGACCATGCACCACGCGTTCACGCGGCACGTATCGTGGGACGAGCCGGCGCAGCGCTGGATCGTGAGCGAGGACTGACGTGTCCAGCAACCTCGCGCTCATCTCGCACGACGACGAGTTCACGCTCGTGCAGACGCCGACCACCGTTACCGACCGCGCGCTCGCGGTAGCCGGCAACGTCGACGCCGCAGTCGCGGTCTATGAGCGCTACCTCCGCGACGAGCGGGTGTGGGAGCACGACGCCGACGGCGCGTGTTGGTGCTGGGCATGCTGGATGAGCTACGCGCCCGGGTGGAGTTGGGACCCCGTGACTCGCCACGTCGCCATGGTCAACGCGTTCGTCGCGTTCGCGCCGGGCGCCCGGTTCTACCGCACGTGAGGGCTCGTGATGCCCGTCGGCCGCGCGAGCGCACCACTCGCGCGCCGCTGGACACCATGACTAGGAGCGGAACCATGATGGCAGCAAGAGAACCTGTCACCAACTGGAAAAACTGGCGAGACATCGTCGCGAGCGAAACCGTGGTTTGCGACCTCCACAAGTACAAGTCCAAGACGGTCGTCTCGTGGGATCGACCGAAGTACGCGGCGCACGACCAGCCAGCGCCGATGGTCTTGTCGTCATACATGCGGCTCGACGGCAAGACTCGCAACGTCAACCTAGACATCACGTTGACCGCGCAAGCCGTCGCAGCGATCCGCGCCAACACGATCCACATCGACCGAGACACCATCAACATCAAGTGCATCGTGTGGGACGACGGCCGAGCGCTCGTGCTCGCCCAGCACAGCCAGATCCTCGGAGACGTCTGGCTCGCGAAGATCGACGCGAGCACCATCCCAACGTTCCCGGTACGGTACGAAGTGCGGAGCGATGAAGGCTTGGAGGGCGTGTTCGAGAGCAAAGAAGCAGCTGACAAGCACGTCGAATCTCTGCGCGAGATCGGCGCGCGTAACCTCACAGTAGACGAGGAGTAGCCGATGCTTACTGCAAGCGATGTCAGGGAGTTCAACGCGTACCTGCGCAACTGCACCGACGCACAAGTCATCGGTGTGCTCGAGAAAGAGCGGAGCGCTAACCGCGACGAGTACGTCGCGCTCGCTGAGGCTGAGGCCGCGCGGCGCGGACTCGACGCGCAGCCATGAAGCGCAAGGTGTACATCGCGATCACGGGGCCGCGCGACGAAGCGGGGCGTGCGCCGTTCACCATGTTTTGGCTCGACACCGACGGACCATGGCACACCGAGCAAGGTGCCGACGGTAAGCCTGTCGGCTACCGCCGCGCGCAATGCTTTCGTGCTGTACCCGAAGACTACGTCGCTCTCGGCGCGGTCGTGGTCGACACCGAAGCCGGCGCCGAGAGGCTCGGGCACGCGCATCCCGACATGAGCGAGCCCATTTGCGTCCTGCGGTGTTGCTGCTGTGACGAACGAACGCGCGGCCGGCAGTGGCGCGACCGAGACACCGGCTACGGCATCTGCAAACCGTGCGTCAAATGGATGCGGGACGCGCACGCCGTCGACCCGAAGCGCGGCGAGAGCGACGACAGCGTCCGCCGGCTGTTCGGGATCGAGGGCGTTCACTGGAACGTCGAGGAGTAGCATCATGCAATAATGAGGTAGTGGTGTGCGGGTTCCTGTTGACAACGTCAACATGAAGCCTCATGCTCCTACCCACAAACCTGCCTGAGGATCCCCTGATGACGACGAGTGAGAAATTCCGCCGGTCCAGCCAACCTGGCAGCGTCCCGGAAACGGCCGGGCTCAGCGACGATGATCTCGTCATCGTGATAATCTCGCGCGAGGCCGTCAACGCCGAGATCGCGAGAGACACCACTATGTATCAGACCGGACCGAGACGCCGCGCGATACTCGCTCGGCGTCACGTCGAACTCAAGGTTCGAGCGCGGGTGCTAGACCACCGACGGACCGAAGCCAAGTTGTGCAAGCTGTTCGCGGATATCCGCGACGAAGAACGGAGACACGGACCATGAACGCCAGCCAAGTCAACTCGGACATCAGCGCGCTCCTGCGCGCGCGTCACACCCTGCTCTGGATCTCGTCTCGAGAAGAGGTGCGCGTCGAGCGCGCGCTGATCGACGCGTGCGGATCCGCATCGTACATCGTACGCTACTGGGACTGTGTCAGTGGGGTCACCGACGCAAAAGGCGTGGTGGTGGACCCCGCGGCGGACCCGGGACTCGCGCTCCAGTGGATCCGTGGTCGCAAGGGCGAACGCTGCGTGTACGTGATGCGCGACCTGCACAAGTGGTTCGACCCGATCATCCTGCGCTCGCTGCGGAACCTCGCGCGCGACCTGCAGAGCGCGCTCCCCAAGGACGCCCGCACCATCGTGGTGCTCACGCCGAGCGGCGAGGTCCCGCCCGAGCTCTCCGGCGCGACCGTCATTGACTACCCGCTCCCCGACCGCGGCGACGTCGCGCGCATCCTCGACGACACGGTCGACGCGCTCTCCGACAGCGTGCGCGCCGGCGCCGTGCCGCCGGGCACCCGCGACCAGGCGATCGACAGCGCCATCGGCCTCACGGCCGAGGAGATCAGCAACTGCTACGCGAGATCGCTCGTCACCACGAAGACGATCGACCCCGTGCTCGTCGCGAGCGAGAAGCGGCGGGTCATCGCCCGGGAGCGCGTCCTCACGTGGCACGACCCGGACCCGCGCGGGTTGGACGCCGTCGGCGGACTCGACGTCCTCAAGGCGTGGCTCACCGCGCGGCGCTCCGCCTTCACCCCGGAAGCGCGGGCGTTCGGTCTGCCCGCACCCAAAGGCGCGATGCTGGTCGGGGTGCCTGGGTGCGGGAAGTCCCTCACCGCGAAGGCCGTGGCGAGCGCGTGGCAGATGCCGCTCCTCCGCCTCGACATGGGCGCGCTGCGCTCCAAGTACGTCGGCGACTCGGAGGCCAACATCCGCAAGGCGCTGCGCGTGGCGGAGGCCGTCAGCCCGTGCATCCTGTGGGCGGACGAGATCGAAAAGTCCCTCGCGGGTGCGGGCGGGCCGGCCGGAGATGGCGGCGTCGCTGCCGACGCGCTCGGCACGCTCCTCTCCTGGATGCAGGAGCGGGAAGGCTCGGTGTTCGTTATCGCGACCGCGAACGACGTGCGCGGCTTGCCTCCGGAGCTCCTCCGCAAGGGCCGCTTCGACGAGCTGTTCTGGGTCGACCTGCCGACGACAGCGGAGCGGCGCCAGATCATCTCGACCACGCTCCGGCAGTACGGGCGCGACCCGGGCGCCCACGTCGAAGAGGTCGCGCGGGTCACCGAGGGGTTCACGGGCGCCGAGATCGCCGCGATCGTACCGGACGCGCTGTTCGCAGCGTTCGAAGACGGGCGCCGACCGATCACGACGGACGACTTGGTCAACGCAGCAGCGACCGTCACGCCGCTGGCGAAGACTGCGCGCGAGCGCCTCGACGCTCTGCGCGACTGGGCGAAGGGCCGAGCGCGCCACGCGAGCACGCCCGAGAGCGTAGCGGACGCCCAGGTCCGGACGCTCGACCTGTAACCACCTCCGATCTAGCTTCTAGCCGCTTCCCCACCGCTCCCTGCGGTCGCGGGCCCCTTTGAGACCTCGCCGCGTTGGCGAGGGAGCGACAAGAACACGCCGCGAGTCGCGGCAGAAAGATCTCCTTCCGATGGTCACGATCACCAACCTCACCCCGCACCCTGTCACCATCATCCGCCGCTGCCCCGACCCGAACGGTCCGCCCGATGCGATCGTCGAGCAGAGGACCGAGTACCCAGCCTGCGCGCCGGGCGAGCTGTCGCGCGCCACGGAGGCGCACGAACGCGGCGACATGTGCTTGACCGACGCCGCGTCAGACGGCCAGGGCGGGTACGAAACCGCGTGCGCGCTCGACCGTACCGGGCTCATCGACTGGACCGGGTACGTCGGCGTCGCCGGCTTGCCCAACTTCGTTCCGGGCGACCGCATGTTCGGAGTCGGCACGTTCTACATCGTCTCGATCGTCACCGTCCTCGGCGCGCTCGCCGCCGGCCGCGGCGTCGAGGACCTGCTCGTGCCGAGCGGGCAGGTGCGCGACGCGTCGGGCCGCGTCATCGGCGCTACCGGGCTCGCGCCGGCGAGCGCGCTGTTCTCGCCGATGTACCGCGCGGTGACCGCGCCGTACCGCGCGCAGGTCGCGAAAGCGCTGGCTCAGCGCAACGAGCTCGCGCACATCATCCGTCACGACGCGTCACCGGGACTGCTCCCATCGTGGGCTGACGGCATCTGACCAAATCACTAACCTCTCCCCCAACCAAAAAGAAAACACATCCAATGACGTCATTCGCACTCTCTCACCTCACGATGCCCGCCGCGCTCGCCGCCGCGGATCCTCTCATCAGCGACCCTCTCGCGACCGAGCGTCACCTGGACGAGGCCATCTGGGCCGGGAACCCGAACAACCCGGATCAGGTGACGTGGCTCGCGCATTTCCGGCGCCGAGCCCGCCTCGCGGCGCAGATGCCCGAGGTGCGCAGCAACGCGACCGTGGACCCCGCCGCGCACGCCGCTTGGCTCGCGGCCGAGGGCTGGGAAGCGCAGATCTCGCAAGGCTCGCCGGCAGACATCTTCCTGGCAGCGACCCTGAACATCGCCGCCCGCTGGATGGATCCGGGGCGCGCGTACCTGGATCGCGACGGCATCCACCGCGCGGTCCTCAAGAACTTGCTGGGTACGGGCTGGCGGTCGGAGATGGTCGTCACCGTCCACACGAAGACGAAGTACACGTTCCTCTTCCAGCAGACGGCCGACAAGCCGGTCACCCGCGGAGACCTCTGTCGCCGCGCCGCAGCTATGGCGACGCCTCCGACGTCGGCGTACGCCGCGGAGAAGGTGCACCTGGACTTCCCGATGATCGACCTCCGCGTGCGCGACGGGTCCTCGTACATGCTCGGGATGCGGCGGGGTGACCACGTGGTCACGCAGGCATGCGAGCAGCTCCGCCTGGAGATGAACGAGCTCGGAGGTCGCGCCAGCGCGGCGGCAGAGGTCGCCGTGACGCGAGGATTCGACAACACGCCCGTGGTCAAGATCGACGGCCCATTCGTCGTCGCGGTCGTCAACCACACCGCGCCCGCGCTGGACCGGGTCATGTTCGCGGCGTTCTGCGACGTCGACAGCTGGAAGCGGCCGGACCCGAGCCGGATCTGACTTGCCTCGAGCTGTAGGGCGCTGCGCCCATCGGAGCCGCGAGCGGCGAGCTCGCGGTCTGCCGGACGCAACACCACGAAGGAAACCTCATGCCTCGCACCGACTACGCGTTCTTGCGGCGCCTCACGCTGCTCCCTGCGCGGGCCACCCGCGTGCTGCCCGGCCAGACCGTCGTGGTCGTCGACGTCGCCGCGATGGGCCCGCGCCGCGTGTGGCCAGGCACCGACGACATCCACCCTATGGCGTGGGAGTCCATGCCGCTCGTACCCATCTCAGCGGCAGACACCGAACACACTGTCGCAGAAGACGAGTATTGGACCACGCGAATGCGCGGCGCGGCCGAAGGTCGGGTCATGTTTGCGCTGGTCGACGACGACGGTCGACGCTACGTGAGCATGACCGAGCACGTCTAATTCGAGTTGACAACGTCAACGTTAAGGAGCACAAAAGGAACCATGTCCAACGCCAGCACCATCCGCCCCGGCCTGCTCGTCTCGGTCAAGTCGACCGTGGTGGGAGGCGTGAGCTACCAACGCATCGACCTCGACACGGACCTGCCTCCCGAGGAGGGCAAGGAGGTCACGCGGTGGGAGACCCGCCGCGTGATCGAGGACAAGCCCGAGCACGAGCGCGCCGTGAAGGTGCGCGGGAAGGCGCTGGCCGAGATCCGCAAGGTGTGCTCGGACACGTCGTTCGGCCTGCTCTGCCCCGCCGACCAGGAGGGCGCGCTCGACGCGGCCATCGCGACGGCCCGACGCATGGCCGAGGAGCACAACGAGAGCGCGACCCACACGCGCGTCGGCATCTACGCGCTCAAGGGGCGGGTGGCGTCCGACGACGCGGAGGCCGCGCGCGCCATCACGCAGGAGATCGGCCAGCTCGTCCAGCAGATGGACGCCGGGATCAAGGCGTTCGACCCGGACGCCATCCGCAAGGCGGCGAACCGGGCGCGCGAGATGAGCGGCATGCTCAGCGACGAGCGCCGCACGAAGATCGACGCGGCCATCGAGCAGGCGCGCAAGGCGGCGCGCACGATCGTGAAACGCATCGAGAAGGAGGGCGAGACCCGGGAGACCGTGCTCCTCGACATCCAGCGCGGACAGATCGAGAGCGCGCGGATCGCGTTCCTCGACCTGGACGGCGAGGCCGCCGCGCCCGCCGAGGCGACGCCCACCATCGACCGCCAGCGCTTCGCCAACGTCGATTTCGAGGTCATGGAGGACGGGATGGGCGGCGAGGAGCGCATCGCGATCCCGGCGCGCCCGCTGGACCTCGGGTAGCCATCCGCGCAGTCACAACCCGCAACCACCTCAACGAGGAGCGATCTCATGCCCTGCGACACCAAACTCAAGAGCGGCGAGACGTTGCTCTCCCGCAACGAGAAGATCAAGAAAGCGCTCTCGCGACTCGAGGCCGCGCTCACCGCGGGGCGCGCCCGCGTCCGCATCGCCCCGAACGGGGCGGTGGCGTTCGAGGGCTGGCGGTCCGAGGACCGCGACGACGTCACCGACGTCTGCGCGTACCGCACGCTCGCGGCGCAGGGCAGCCCGGCGCTCCGCCAAGCGGTCGCGCGCGCGGAGGCCCAGCAGGGCCTCAAGGTCAACCCGCGAGCCGTCGCCGCCGGCCACCACAGCCATGATGGAGGAAAAACTTGGGGGCCTGGTCACAGGTAGAAGACCATCAGCGGTCGCCTGGAGCGTGGGTGGACCGCGCGCGAAGCGTTGACCACGAAACCAGTCCGCACACGCAACTACGCTCGAAAGGGGTAAGTGACATGACCAACAAGAACGACGTGCGCATCAAGCCCGGCACCTACCGGATCGTCGCCGACGTGGCCAACCCGTGCCCCGACCGCCGCGAGCGCTACGACTGGCGGAAACTCGCCGTGTGGCGGGCCGGGACGGAGTTCATCGTGCGCGACCAGAGCCTCAACCCCGACAACGACCCGATCGACGCGGGGTTGAGCCCGGAGGCGGCGACCAGGGTCCGGGCCGCCCGGACGTACACGGTGGTCGAGCTCGTCGGCGACCGCTACCCCGGCCTGCACCAGATCGGCCCAGGCCACGACGAGCAGTACGCGGTGCTCGCCGCCGCGCTCGTCCCGACCGAGGAGTCGGCCAACCAGTTCATGACGCGCATCGACTGCCACGACCACTTCGCGCGCTGGCTCCTCGACGAGAACGTGTTCACGCGTGGCCAGCTCGAGGAGCTGTGGCGCCGCTTCGAGTACGGCGACGAGTCGGCCAACTCGACAACCACCACTGACAAGGAGTGACCGTGTATAAGTTCACCGACGACCAAGTCCTCTTGATGTGCCAGGCGTCTGTGACCTGGGAAGCTTACCTGAAAGTCGCGGCGGCTGAGCGAAACATCATCTTGTCGCCGCACGACACGTCATATCAAATGGCGATGGCGCTGCGGACGCACTGCCTGACGTTCGCCAGCGTCGGGCTGACGTCCGATGATGCGCGGTTCGTTCGGGAGACGAAGGCGCACGCCGAGGACGTCCTGGCGAGGTTCCAGCGCGACGGCTTGTGCACGATCGACGGCGCGGCGGGTGAGCTCGAGGACGCGAAGCGCGCCGTGAAGCTGATCGCCATCATCAAGACGCTCCAAGACCTGATCAGGTCCTCGAAGTGAGGACGTTCGCCGAGCGCGAGGTGTTCGCGCCGAGCGAGGTCAGGATCTGGCGGCGAGCCCGCGCCGCCGTCGCGATGGTCCGCTTCGACGGCTGCCGGAGCCACGAGCTGGCGCGGGCCGTGCTCGTCGTGCTGTCGGCGCGGAAGCCGACCACCCGGGCGATGTCCGTCGAGGACGGTCGGGTCGGCGCGGTCGACCACAGCTGGATCCGGTTCCAGAAGACGGGCGACGTGCTCGACGTCTGCCGCCCCGGCACTCTCCCCGGCGTGCTCCTCGTCGACGCCGCGGTCGCCCAGCACTACGAGGTCGGGCTGTGGTCATGCCGGACCGACATCAGGGACGACGCCGTCAAGCGCCTGATCATGGAGATGACCGTCTAACTCGCAACGGAGACGACATGCCCGCCATCCTGTTCACAGCCGCAGAGCTCATCACCCCGATCGTCGTCAAGATGCAAGAGCTCAGCGCCCGCATCCTGCGCCTGTCGGACCTCCAGCAGGCGCCGCTCAACCCCGGCGAGTCGCCGGACGCCAGGCGTCACGAGATCGCAAAGCTCGGCAAGAGCCTCGCCGAGGTGTTCCAGGAGTACAACTTCCTCATGGAGAAGTGGGCGGCGTCCGTCGGCGACAACCACGAAGCACCGAGCCCGACGAACCCGCCCGCCGGAGGCAACTAAGTCATGACGAACCGAGAATTCGACGCCCTGGTCATGGGTTTCAGCGCCGGTGCGCCGGTCTTCCTGTGGCTCGGCTACAGGATCGGCGCCGCGGCGGAGCGCTGGCGGTCCCGGCGCGGCGCGAAGCGCCGCGCGGTAGCCGAGACGCTGCCGGGACAAGACGCGCGCGCCGTCCTGCAGCGGGCCCCGCGCAGGGCCGAGAAGCCGCGCCTCGTCCCGTTGACCGGGCGCGTAGCGGCGCCCGACCTCACTGACCGTCATGGGTCCTCGCGCGAGGCCAGCGAGCCGCGCGTCGTCCCGCTGAAGCGGATGCCGATCCCAGTCATCGTCGACGACCATCTCAACCTGATCCGGCGCGGGACGCCTCCCGCCGCGAGCCCTCAACCGACGGCCAGCGAAGCCGCCGGCGCGGTCGAGGAATGGTGCACCGCGTGGCCGGAAGACGACCACCTCGATCGCGTCCGCGAGCTCAACGGCGACCGCGCGGACGCGATCGCGGCGCTCTCCGCCGCCGGGTACAAGCGGGTCGCCGCGGTCGTCGCCGTCGACGCGTGCACCGAGCAGGAGCGCGCGGGCGGCCTGGAGTCCTGGATCGCGGCGGCGCTGCGCCGCGTGGCTACCACGAAGTAGTTTCTGTTGACATTGTCACCCGCAAGAAGGTAGGGTTGCCCGTCATGAGGCACGTCCTGCTGTTCATCCCTCGCCTGGTGTGCGCGATCACCTGCGTGAGCGTCATCATGATCGCGGCGCCCGTGCTGTTGGTGCTCGGCGAGCGCCGAGCGAAGGAGACCCTGTGACCTGCAAGTTCTGCGAGAACCCCGAGTGTTGCGACGACGACTGCCGCGCATACGCGCTGCTGACCGACTACACTCGCCCGACGGCGGAAGATCTCCGGCGCGCCGGTCGCGAGCAGTTCTCCGCAACGATGACGAGCGTGCGAGACGACATAACCAAAGAGCTCGACACCGCGAAGGTCCCTCGCACCGACACCGAGCGCGACGGCGTCGGCTACAACGACGAGCTCAACCTGCGCGAGCGGATCCGCTGGCTCGCCGCCGACCGCGACGACCAGGCGCACCAGCTCATCCAAGCTCGCAACCTGATCGCCACCGAGCGGGCTCGAGCAGACGCGGCCGAGAGCCAGCTGGCCGAGCTCCACGTCAAGCTCCGGCAGACCTTCGGCGTCGAGTCGGTGTCGGAGGTCTTCGACAATACCTACACCGCTGCCACGCCATATATGCGATTCGTCGTCACGTCGGATGACACATTCGACAAGTTGAGCGAAGCGCAGTGGAAGGCGGGTCTCTTGGCAGACATCATCGTCAATCCAAAGAGCGGAGCGATCCTCAAGAACAGGTTTGGACCCACCGCGACGGATCTGCAGGTGAAGCTGCATTTGCAGCTCCACGAAGCCGACGCGGCGCGAGCCGACGCCGAGGCGCGCGCGGAGGCGCTCGAGGTGGAGCTCGCGATGCTCGAGGCGCACATCGACAGCCTAGACAACCTCGAGCACGCACTGTTCGACGATCCCGTATCCCAGGATGGAGCGAAGCCATGAACGTGAAAACAATCACCGTCGAGTACCGCGAGGTGTTCGAGTCCGTGACTGATGACGACAACGGGAGAAATGGTCCGTCTGGTGTCTACTACTACACAGCAGAGGGGGCTCTCGAGGCATCTAAACCGGGGACGTGGACTGGCAAAGGATACGACCCCATCACCCGGCAGGCCATCGTCGACAAGACAGGCGCTTACCTACTCACACCGATCTTCATCAACAACACCAACAACGATGCCAAGCGACGTGCTGCGCTCGCCAAGCTCACACTGGAGGAGCGGAATCTCCTCGGCCTGAAGGAGTAGATCATGAGCAAGGACCAGGACATCAGGCCCGCGTCGTTCGACGACTACGTCGGTCAGCGCCCGACGATCGATGTGCTCCGGCGCGCCGTGGTCGCGGCCCGCCACGGCGAGCGCGCGTGCGGCCACGTGCTGCTGGCCGGGATGCCCGGGTGCGGCAAGACCTCGCTCGCCCAGATCCTCGCCTCCGAGATGGGCACGCGGCTCCACGCCGCGGTCGCCACGGCGATCGAGCACAAGGGCGAGCTCACCGGCCTGCTCACCACGCTCGGCCGGCACGACGTGCTGTTCCTGGACGAGATCCACGGCCTCAAGCCGGCGATGCAGGAGCTCCTGTACACGGCGATGGAGGACGGGCACGTCGACCTGTCCGCCGGCAAGCGCACGGTGCGGCTCCCGCTGCAGCCGTTCACCCTGGTCGGCGCGACCACGCGCATGCACCTGCTGACCGGGCCGCTGCGCGACCGCTTCGCCTACACGTTCCAGCTCGGCCACTACTCGGCCGAGGACCTCGCGACCATCGCGCACCGCACGATGGCCAAGCTCGGGGTCCGCCTCCAGCACGCCGGCGAGTCGCAGGCCAGCTGGACGAGGAACGCGAACGACGTCGCCGACGCGATCGGCCGGCGCAGCCGCGGCACGCCGCGCGTCGCGAACCGGCTCGTGCGCAACTGCCGCGACTTCATGGAGTCCGCCGGCGAGCAGGTGCTGACGACCGAGGTCGCGGAGGCGACGTTCGACGCGCTCGGCCTCGACTCGCTCGGGCTCGACGGCAAGGACCGCGAGTACCTCGGCGTCCTGTGCGAGCGGCTCGGCTCGCCGGTTGGCGTCCTCACCATCGCGGCCCAGCTCGGCATAGAGCGCGGCGTGATCGAGGGCGTCATCGAGCCGACGCTCCTCGAGCTCGGGCTCATCTCTCGGACCCAGAAGGGGCGGATCGCGCTGCCCGCCGCAGTCAAGCACCTCCACGCGCACGCCGAGCGGGTCCGCGTCCAACAGCTCGCCGTCGACCCGGAACCGGAGGTGACGTCGTGAAGATCAAGATGACCGACGAGCAGACGGAGCTCGACCTGAAGCGCTGCTACCTGCCGATCGAGATCACTGACACCTGCCCGACGTGCGGTGCGGAAGTCACGAGGCACCTGAGCAGCGATTATCTCAGCTACCCGTGCATCAACACGTCGACCAAGATCTCGATGTACCACCACATCGAACTCCAGGACCGCGACGACGAGCACTCATGGGAAGTGGTGGTCATCCTGCGAGTAACGGCCGAGGCTGAGACCGTCAAGACCGCCGAGCCGCCAGCTGCCGAGGCGATCACGGTTGACATCCCAGCCAACCTCGCTCAGGACGTCGCGTCGGCGCTCGAATCCCAAGCGAACAGGTACAGGATGGACAAGGGTCACGCCGAGGATGGTATCGCCATCCTGAACCGAGACGCGGATCGGCTGGACGCGCTCGCGGAGATCATCATGGGCCTCGTTGCTCGTCACGGAGACACATGACAAAAGATGATCAGCAGGCGCTCAAGCTAATTATCAACAATAACAAGAGTGACGGTGAACCATGAAAATCACCACCAACAACAAGCGTCGCACATCCAAGGAAGAACTCGACCTAATCCGAGCGGCTCCGAATGACCGACACAGCATCAAGTTACTCGCCATCCTGTATGGACAAGCCAAGAGAGGTAGCGAGGACGAGATTCTGTTGTACAGCATCCTGCTGCGCCGCTTCGTCGAAGAAAGCCAAGGAAGATGAAGGTCACCGTCAAGACATTCCTCGCGCTCACGCTACCAGCGCTGTCTGCCTGCACCGCCAACCAGCGCGTCGGTGTGCTCGCGTCAACGACGATGGCGCTCGTCGCGTGCGACGTCGCGCAGACCGTCAAGGCGTCGAACTACGGGCGGTGGGACCTCCACACCGCGGACGGCCACTACTTCCGGGAAGGCAACCCGCTGCTCGGCTCGACGCCGTCGATGCGCGCCCTGATGTTCAAGACGGTGGTGGACGAGTCATCTCTGGTCGTGGCGGCGATGTCGTCGTTGCCGGAGTGGGCGAAGTACACCATCTTCGGCGTGGTCTCAGCCGTCGAGGCGGTCGAGATCGCTGCCAACGCACCGAGGTTCGGGTTCTGCGGCGGGCGGAGCGTCCAATGACATACAGGCCGCCGACGCCGAAGCCGTGCTCGGCCTGCCCGTTCCGCCGCGACTCCATGCCCGGGTGGCTCGGCGCGAGCTCGCCAGAAGGATTCATCGACTGCATGCACCGCGACGAGCCACTGCCGTGCCACAGGACCATCAACTACGAGGACCCGCGCTGGAGCAAGGGGTGGTTCGCGCAGGAGACCGGGTCGATGTGCTCGGGCGCGCTGACGTTCATGGCTAACAAGCTGCAGAAGCCGAGAACCGCGGGCTTCCCGGTCGGGAAGCCCGACAAGGTCAACGTGTTCATGAACTCCATCGAGTTCGTGCGCCACCACCGAGAAGCAGCGGCCCACAGCTGGGACGAGGTCAGCCAGAGCGAGGGAGCGAAGCTGCACCGCGAGATGCTGCGGCGCGCGGCCGAAGTCCAGGGCCAGCCGATCGTCGACTTCAAGGACGCCGACAAGCCGGAGCCGTTCATCCACAAGCAGTACAGGGTGAAGTCGGCGCAGCCGGACGTCGTCAGCGGCGGCAGGTACTGCGGCCACACGATGGACCGGGAGCACGTGTGCCGGCTGGCGGTAGGGCACAAGCTGCACCACACGGACAGGTCGGGCCGACTGCACTGGACCGACAAGTATTGGTGGCACGACACGTTGAAGTGACAAACGCAGGTACCAAATCAATCGGAGATGTCTCAATGTTCAAGTCGATCAGCACACGCACCACGTTCCAGATCATCCTCGTGTCGCTGGCCCTACTGGCCAGCATCGGCGTCGGGGTCACCTACACGACAGTCGCCATGCAGGAGGACGAGATCCTCGCGCGCGGCCGAGCCCTCGCCAAGACCGGCGCGGCCACCTACGGGATCATCCTGCAGCGCGCGGTGGAGACGGGCGTCCTCCGATGGGACGACGTCGCGAAGCCGACGTACACCGAGATCCACTTCACCGTGCCGGTCGCCGAGCCGCGGTACCACTCGACCTTCGACTGGTTCACCGACAGCGCTGGGATCCAACACATCGAGGACTCGATGACGGCGTCGGACCCGCTCCTGCTCTACGCGGTCGGGAACGACCTGACCGGGTACATCCCGACGACCCTGTCCGCGTTCTCGCACCCGCCGACCGGCAAGGTCGAGGTCGACGCGGTCAACGCGAGATCCAAGAGGCGGTTCGAGTCGCCCATGCACAAGCGCGCCGCCGCGTGGACCGGCGACGAGCCGCTCGTCCAGGAGTACAACCGCGACACCGGGCACGTGGCGTGGGACGTCGCGCAGCCGATATGGCTGCGCAACCCCAGCAACAGCGAGGTCGTCCACTGGGGATCGTTCCGGATCGGCATCCGGAAGGACAAGATCGCCGAGGTCCGACGCGACGTCGTCGCCCGCCTCGGGGTCGCGTTCCTGCTGTTCGAGCTCGCGCTGGCCACGACCATGCTCCTCGTCACCCAGCGCCAGCTCCGGCCGCTGCGTCTGCTGGTCAGGCAGGCCGAGGCGGTGAGCCTCGGGGAGAGCGAGGACCCGATCGGCCCTCGCCCGGGAGACGCATCCGAGGTGAGCGACGTCGCCTCCGCCATGCGGCGGATGCAGAACTCCCTCCGCATGGCCATGGCGCAGCTACCGCAGGAGGCGTCTCGCCACCCTACCCAGGCGACGGAGGCGGCCCGGTAGCCCCGGCTCCGCCGGGCGAGAGCGCGGCGTACTTGGAAGCGCTGCGGTACCGCTCGGACGGGATGGGCCTCGTCCCGTACGAGGTGATCGCCAGGCTGACCGACGTGGAGTGGCAGCGGATCCAGAACGTCAGCCGCCCGGCGCTCGAGACCGTCACGGTGTCGAGGACCACGACGCCGGAGATGGACCGGACCGACCTCGACACGCTCGTCGCCAAGGCCAAGCTGAAGGAGTAGCCGACCTCGAACCCGCAACGCCCACGTTCCCGTTGACAATGTCAACGGGAACCTGCAAGCTGACCTCAAAGGAGCATATGTCTAAGCGCGAACGCATCAAGAAGAAGGAGGACGAGGACGGCGGCGAGGAGAAGAGGTCACCCGGGCGCCCGAGGGTCTTGCCCCCGGAGCTGGACAAGCGCCACCAACTGCGGTGCGCGTCGAACGACTTCGAGCTGTGGGTCGAGCACAGCAAGAAGCTCGGCTTCCCGTCCGTGTCCGCCTGGCTCCGGAAGGTGGCCAACGACGCCCTGCCGAGGTCGTCCAGGTGACTGGGATCGCCGCGGGCGACCGGGTGCGCCAGAAGCACAACCGGGCCACCGCCGCCGTGCTCGAGGTCTCTTGCGGCGGCGCGCGCTTGCGATACGACGATGGCGGCCCGTACGGCAAACTTGGTCAGCGCATCGGCGTATGGGAACACCTCATCGACCTGGAGCCTGCATGATCACCACCGACGACGAGCTGCAGCGGGCAGCGTTCCACGCCGGGTACGACGCGGGGTGGGGAGCGAGCAACGAGGGTCACAACTCCGAATACGCGAGCCCACGCTTCACGAGCGAGGCGTACAGCGAGGCTCAGATCGAGGCGTACCGCGAGTGGCGTGAGGAGACCGCGCGCGCCGCCGGCTACAACCCGACCGGGATCGCTGACGCGTCGCTGATCCGGATGACGTCGTCGACCGAGGTCGCCGTCAGCATCCGCGCGGACGACCTGCGCGCAGAGAACGACAAGCTGCGCGAGCTCGTGCGCCGCATCCCGATCTACACGAAGCACGGGCCCGGCGGTACCGGCGACTCTGGACCCTGCTCGACTGACTGCCTGAAGTGCGCGGCCGAGAAGCTGCTCAAGGAGCTGCCGTGAGCAGCAAGATCGGTAGGCCGCCGAAGCCTGGACACGTAGCGCTCGTCAAAAATGTAGCGATATACGACAAGCTCTGCGAAGACGCTGCGGTCGGACGTCAAGCGCGCGTGTCTAACCGAGCTAACGACATAGCTCGCCAGCGTCACCCCGCGCACGCTGACCGATTGCTTGTTCTTGGTCCGTCAGCGGCAGCGTTCATGTTCGAGTGCGCCGACTGTAAAGAGCGAGTTTTCGTAACGATGGTAGAAGCATCACTGTAACGCCTCGTAGCTTTACACAGACAAAATGCTGACCGTTGAGTCTATTACGGATGCGCAGATCCGTGAGTTGCGCAATGAACTACTCAGTGAATCGCGCAACCAGTTCACCTTGGACACGGATGCAACCGGCATGGCTCTGTATGATCTCGATAGGTGTCCTCCCAACCTACGAGAGGACGCCAGAATCCTAAAGGTCATCGCTCGTGAACGCTGCTGCGAGATCATCAATGCTCGGAGTAAGCGTTAACCTCTAAGTGAGGCTCGACACCTTCCGAAGGAACAACCAAATGAGTTTCGAGAGCAACGTCGGTCAACCGCGGACCGAACCCACGGACGACCAGTGCGTGATGGTCGACTTCCACCACCCGGACTGCGAGTGTGCGTCGTGCCTGCTGCACCACGACGTCCAGTGCCTCGAGCCGTACGTCGGCCGCGTGAACGGGGGAGCCGACCGGGTCTGCGGCGCGTGCGCCGTACAGGCGGAGAGCGAGGACTTCACCGTCGAGTACCGCCCGGAGACGCGGTTCGTGATCGTGCACCCGGAGATGGGCGTCTACCTCGGGAGCGCGCTCGGCTTCGGATTCGGGTTCTGGTCCAAGATCCGTACGGACGATCGGGAAGACGCCGTCACGTTCGTGAGCCGCGAGGAGGCCGAGAAGGTGGTGACGTCGTGGGACGACGGCATACCTACAAACTACATCATGTGGCCAGTGCTCCCCGACGGCCCGGACGGGAGGTACGCGTCCGTCGCGGCGTGCGTCGCCGCCGGCCTCGACGCGTGGGGCCCGGCCGCCCCGTCGGTCGCCTGAGTCGCATGGCCTGGTGGCTGGTCTGCGTCTGCCCGCGGTTCGTCGCGCGCTGGCTGATGTTCGGTGCAGGTCAGCGCGTGCCACTGCCTGCGAGCTGGGTACCGTACGTGTTCGGGCGGGCGCTCGGTGTCGGGAGCCGGCAACTCGGGAGCGGCGGGTCATGAGACAATCGCGCGCATGAAGATCTCCGCGCTCATCGACTTGCCCCCGGACGTGGACGCGATGTCCGGCCTGGAGGCCGTCGCCGACACCGACCCGGTGGTCTGGTGCATGCTCAACCGGCGAGTGAAGGGCGAGCCGCTCGTGCTCGACAACCGGCGCAAGCTGTCGGAGGAGTCGCTCGGCGCCGTCCGCCAGACGCTCATACGGAGCGACTACGAGAAGGAGCTGCGGTCTCGCCTCCTCCACCACCGGCCGTTCCACCGCCAGCCGCTGCGCGACAAGCACCCTCACAAGGTCTACGAGAAGGGCCGGCAGGTCGGCGTCACCGAGCTCAGCGCGAGCGAGGTGCTCCACTTCCTAGCGACGAACCCGGGGACGAAATGGATCACAACTTTTCCTCGCGATAAGCAGCTGATCGACTTCTCCAACACGCGCGTCGCGGCGGCGTACGCCGAGACGCCGCGCATGGCCGCGCTCTCCGGCACGCCGAACCAGGTGTTCACGCGCCGGGTCGGCGACTCCTACTGGCTGTTCCGCAGCGCGTGGGAGAGCAACCTCGGCGAGGGCGTCGACGCCGACGGCGTCACGCTCGACGAGAAGGACCGGATGCGCGACAAGGTGGAGTTCGCGTTCAAGGAGTCGCTCAAGAGCTCCAAGCACGGGCTGTTCCGCGAGATCTCCACGCCGACCCTGCCGAACCAGGGCATCGACGTCCCGTTCCGGGCTTCCGACCAGCAGGTCTGGCTGGTGAAGTGCAAGACGTGCGGCCTCGACCAGGAGGTCAACCACACGGAGAGCATCGTCCAGGTCAAGGACTTCCCGCTCGGCACGCGCGAGCTGCCGCCGGAGAGCTACGCGTACCTCTGCCGGAAGCAGACGTGTCGCGGCGAGCTCGACCGCGTGTTCACCGGGCGGTGGGTCCCGAGGTTCCCCGACCGGCAGCTCATCCGCGGGTACCACATGTCCCAGCTGATCGCACCGTGGATCAGCGCGACGCAGGTGATGCAGGACAAGATCGACATGCGGTTCAAGGAGCTGTGGCTCTGCTACGTCGTCGGCGTCCCCGCCGCCGGCGAGCTCGAGATGCTCGGCGACGCCGACTTCATCCGGGCGTGCTCCGGCCACGCCCTGATGTCGGCGCGGACCAGGTCGTGGTCGATGGTCTCGGTCGGGATCGACTGGGGCAACCTGAACTGGGTCGTCGTCCTCGGGCGCAACGCGGTCAACCAGCGCCTGTACCTCATCGGCATCGGCGTGTTCGAGGACACGGACCGCGAGCTCGAGAGCGCCGAGATGGTCCTCAAGTACATCGCGCCGTTCAACCCGGAGATCACGATCGCGGACGCCGGCTACGGCAAGGACCGCAACTCGTACCTGCTCCGCAACCTGTGCCCGAACGGCGACGAGGGGCGCTTCTGGGCGCAGTGGTACAACTCGAGCGTCAAGCACGGCAAGACCTTCGTGCCGGAGTGGAGCGACGAGGGGCGCGCCCGCGTCACCGTGGACCGCACGCTCACGCTCAAGAACGTCTGCCGCGCGGTCCGCGAGCGCGAGTTCGGGCTGCCGGCGCTCGACATCCCGGAGGTCGAGCTCCTCAAGCGGCACCTGAAGTCGCTCGCGCCGTTCAAGGAGCTCGACGACGACACCAAGGAGATCGTCGAGACCGTCAAGTCGAGCGGCGACGACCACCTCGCCCACGCGCTCGGGAGCGCGCTCCTCGGCATGGAGAAGCTCTCCAAGTCGTCGAGGTTCAGCTACTCGTTCGAGTAAAGTCAATAACCAGGAGAATCAGATGATCGAACCTACAGAAGCGCTGGAAGCAGAGCTCCGAGCACTCTCGGAGAAGATGGACGCCTGCAAGACCAGGTTCCAGAAGATCCGCGTCGAGTTGCGCGATCGGCGCATGTTCAATGTCGAGCAGACGACCCCGGAGGAGCTGACCGCGGAGCAGCAGCGCGACCGCGAGCTCACCGCCCTCCGCACCAAAGTCAACGAGCTGAGCGACGCGCTGACCCGCAAGGTCATCACGATGGAGGCCGAGCAAGGAGCGCTGGCGGTGGAAGCCGCCATCTCCAGAGCGGAGGCGGAGAAGGCGCAGCAGCGCTTCATGCTAATCGGGCAGCAGAAGCGCGACGTCGACAACCGCGTCAAGAGCGCGTTCGACAAGATCATCGTGAGGGTGACAGCTCCCGACATTGCCGACGCGGAGCGGGACGCGCTGATCGAGATCGGACTGGACCTCAGGCCCGACTGGATGGCACCACCGAAGAAATAGCGACGGACGCGAGCGATATAACGACACCAAGCAGGAGACAGATACCAGATGAGCATCAAGCTGATGTCGACAGAACAGATCCGAGAGGACCTGTACACGATAGGGATCACGTGGCCGGAGGGTGTCCCCATGGAACAGGCGGACCACGTGAACGCCCTGCGCCGCGAGCTGAAGCGCCGCGGCGTGGACCTCGCTGAGGCACGTGCGGAGACGCGCGGGGAGGCGACCCGCCAAGCGCAACGGAGCGCCCCGGCCGGCGTCGACGTGCTGAGCCGTGATGCGCTGGAGAAAGAGCTCCGCGATCTCTCGACCTTGCTCAGTCGCGGCGAAGGTGACGAGGAGACCCAATCCAGGTTCGCGGACGTCCGTTACGAGCTCCGACGGCGAGCTCGCCAGACCGACACGTCGGACGCCGGCGTGCGCGCGGTGGAGAAGACAGCCGGTGTCGAGCGCGCCGCGACCACGCTGCCGCCGGTCCCGGTCCGGCAGCTGGAGCTCCCAGAAGACGCGGCGGAGACGCTCATCGACCGCATCCGCCGCAGGAAGCCAGATTCGCCGGAAGCACCCCTCGCCACGCTGCGCAACTTTACCCCGAGCAGCGACGAGATCGCGGCGCGCGAGGCTTCTCGCAAGGTCCAGGATGCTGTCGAGACGCGATGGTCCGCGCGAAGATCGCCGAAGTCGGTCGCCGGGTACACCGTCAGCTTCGTCCCCGTCAATGACGATGTCGGTCCGATCCTCGCGCCGGCGCGGATCATCCTCGAGCACGAGGTCAAGACCGACGCCGGCAGCACCGTGGTCGACGCCCAGCGCATGACCCGCGAGCAGGCTCGCGAGCTCGGTGCCTGGCTGCTCGGCGCGGTCGCGGCGTCCGGCGAGGACTGACCGCCGCATTCGAGTTGACGGCGTCAACTCGAATTGGTACGCTCGTCCCCACCATGGACGACAACAAGCCCGCATCGCGGTTCGCCATGATCGCGATGGAGATGGACGAAGAGCCCGAGCTGCCGCAGGTCCCGCACCTGGTGGTCGACGGCGACAAGGCGTCGTGCAGCGCGTGCAAGCTCAGCGGGCTGGAGCTGGTGTCCGACGACCGCGTCGTGTGCCGAGCGTGCCCGCCGCCGGGCCAGACGTATGCGGTCCCCGCTGGCACCAACCTGGCGACCCGCCGCTACTGGTGCAGAGAGTGCGGAGCCGAAGCGCTGATCACGCACACGATCAGCGAGATCGTCCTGCAATGCAAGGCATGCAGCACGCTCCGAGCGTTCAGCCTACAAGCCGCGGCGGTGAGCCCGAGCTCGTTCTACGGCATCGACCGCGGCGTCAGGTTGCGGGAACCTAAGATCTTCTTTGGTGATGACAAAGCTGTGCGGAGTAAATCGCGCAGGACATGGAACATGCCACCACCGTACCGAGGCGCCGATGACGATGGATTCAACCGCTACATCACTGACGTAACACCGTGGGTCAAAGCTGCAGAGCTCGACCTCAAGCTTGCCGACGCCGTAGATCGGATCGCGACGTTGAATCTTAATGGGTTCGTAAACACCTCGTTAGGTCAACCGTACCCTGCACCTCCGATCCTGCGAGAGCAGGCCGACGAGGTCGCGACCGCGTCCGAGTCAACCATCCTCGGCAGCTCGGTCAACGACGACGACCCGAGGTTCACCGAGTTATGCGACAAGATGAGGCGCCGGCTCAACCTCGCCGACTTCGACGAGTTCGCGCGCATCGCGAGCCTGCGCGGGACCTACCCTCGCCAATCCGGGCGCACGCAGAAGTGCCTGATCGAGGCGGTCGCCCGGTGCGTGATGGAGAGGAAGCGGAATCTGCTCGTCATCACTGCAGCTCGCTTATACAGCCAGAGCGTCTGCCGAGATGCTTCGGATATGATCCGTAAATTGCGTCTCAGTTCCTCCATTGGGGAAGTAGAATTCTCTCACCCGATACGCATAGTGCCAGGGAATTCTGATATTCTCACTTCTCCAATGAAGTGGTTGTCTAACGATGACATCGTCTACATCGACCACAGCTTCTACGATGATAGAAGGTGAAGTATGAATACCGTCAAGCCGAACACGTTCATGAACAACGTCACTCGCACCGACGTCCACCAGACGCGAGCCCCGGCCGACACGCCGCGAGCCCGCATGCACCGCCTCGCCGCGTGGGGAGCCCGCTGCGGTCACCGGCTCGGGGCGAAGAACTTCGCCGGCGTCTGCGAGGCGCTGACCACGGCGCTCGCCCTGCTCGAGGCGAGCGAAGCGAAGATCCTCGAGCTCGAGACCCACAACGACCAGCTACGCGCCTCGCTGGCCGCGTTAGGCCGAGGGCCACGAGGTAGATGATGAAGAAGAACGACGAGTCTGAGGCTGCGCTACTCACACCATCTCCGCCTGTCACGGGGAGGCGTGCCACCCTCCTCAACGCTGATCGGGCCTCATCACTTGCGGTCGGCGGCGAGCACCGGGGCGAGCTGCGCCTGCTTCTCGCGCTCGACGAGGTCGTCCAGGAACGACCCCTCGGCCAGCGCGCGCTCCGCGATGACCGCGAGCGCCTCGTCCGCGCGGCCGGGGTCGACCACCTCGACGTCCGGGTCGACGCCCAGGTTCCTCAGCGAGGTCGCGAGGAACGCCTTGAACGTGACGTCGACCTTGCCACGGTGCTGGTGTTGATGCTGGACCTGCCCGCTCACGCTGACGTCCACGCGCTGGCCCGCTAGGCCGTAGATCTCGTCCTCGCGCCGGCTGTTCTCGCGGAACTCCTGGAGCCAGTCCCGCGCGGCGAGGCGGACCCCGAGGTCGTCCTTGCCCTTCTCGGCCAGCTCGATCGCCTTGTCGATCATCTTGTTGGCGAGCCGGTCGGTCTTGTCGGTGAGCCGGACGGTCTGCATCGCCCGGCGCTGCCGCGACGCCCGGAAGCGCGCGGCGTTCTCGTCGACCAGGCGCTGCACGAACCGCTCGTCCTCCGTCCACCTCGCCACCGTGTGCCGGTCGCGGCCGAGCTCGGCCGCGACCGTGTGCTGCGGGACGCCCTGGAGCGTCATCGAGAACGCCTTCTCGCGCTCGGCCGTCCACCACGGGTCGGCCGGCGGCGCCTGGTCGCTGACCTCGACCGCCGGCGGGGTCGGCGCCGCGGCCGGCTCGGCGCCGGCGAGCTGCGCATCCATGGCGGCCTCGCCGGGCTTGGCCTTGCCCGCGGGCCTGTAGCCGGCGGGCGGCGCGACGTTGCGGTCCCCGACGTGCTTCGCCTTGCTCGGCCGCGTCGTCGCGCCCCGCGGAGCGGTGGTCCTGTCTCTCTTCGACGCGCTCATGCTGCCCTCGCAGGTCGCGCGCGGAACACGTCCCCGTCGGAGTCGATGCTCTTGAAGTTGTTGTCCGCCCACGCTCGGTAGAAGCTCCACAGCGAGGCGGCCAGGTCTCGGTTACGGTTCACGCTGCCCTCCGGGCGTCTTGGATCGCGGTGGCGATCTGGTCTCGGTACCGCTCGGGCAGCTGCAGCACCCGGCGGCGGAGCTCCTTGACCGCGTCGTCGTGGTCCATGAGCTGGCGCCAGCGGAGCTCGGTCGTCCGCGACACCCGGAGCTTCTCGGCGACGTACGTCGGTGGCATGCCGTTTGCCACGAGCCACTTCGCCTTGCGGAAGAGGTCCAGCTTGACGACGGCTCTGCGACGACGGATGCGCCTGCTCACGTGTCCAGCGTAACGGCGGGGGCGGGCGCACGCAACAAGGTCTCCGGCCGGCATCTTCCGGCTACTTCGAGCGCGCGGAGGGTGCGCCGGCGGCGCACCCCAGGGGTGCCGCCCGATCTCGACGATCCCGAGGTGCGATCGCCAGCGCCAGTAGGTATCTTCCCGACCCAATGACCGCGACAAACCACACGAACGACTTCTTCCGCATCGTCGACCTCAACCCCGGCACGGCGGCGCTCCAACCCGTACTCGACCCGCGCGACCCGCGCGGCCAGATGTGGTTCGGGTTCGTCGCCCAGGGCCAGCGCATCTCCCTCGAGTTCGGGACGAACCCGCCGCCTCCCGGCCTCCGCGTCCTGTACTCGTTCGACTACGAGTACAACACCGGCGTCGGCACCTCCCCGCCGCCGGCCGCCAAGCCGCACGGCGTGCTGCAGATGAGCGGGATGGCCGACCAGGACCAGACGTACGTCACGCACCACGAGCGCGAGTTCGTCGCGCTGTGGATCGACCCGACCGGCGCGCAGCCCGCCGCGGGGCAGACGGTCCAGGTCAGCGTCAAGGCGTGGCGGCAGGACTAGGTCAGCCGCGCCGGCGCGCCCGAGCCCACGGAGGGACGGGAGGCGCCTCCCGCTTGACGTAGCGCTGCTGCCCGCGCAGCCGGAAGTCGTCCTCGATCTGGGCAGCTCGCGTCTCCTCCCGGAGGTCCCGCGCGAGCAGTGACCGCTGGAAGATCTCCTGCGGGTCGTACGGCTCAGCCGGGACCAGCATCGCCAGCACGTTGCCGAGGCCGTGCTCCGTCGCGAGGGCGACCATCGCTCGGTGGTTGTCGGCGTCCATGATCACGCCTTCCGGGGTCTTCACGAATGACATCTAGTTGTTCTAGATGTACGCGCTCTAGTGTCCTGTTGCAATATTACGAGCGCGCCACCTCATATCAACGACGACGTTTGACGACGGTGCTCTGTCACTTGACTCCGCCAGCGACTCCTTGCTTCTTGAGGAAGGCTCGCTCCCGGTCGATCGCCTCGTCGCGGCCCTGCCTGCGCCAGTGGTCGTCGCCGCGCTTCTCGAGCCGCGCGCGCTCGCGCTCACAGAAGTCTCCGTTGCCCTTCACGATCGTCTTCATGTAACCGATGCCGTTCATCTCGCGCGGGGTCAACTCGGCACCACAAGCAGACCAACAAGGCACGCCAGCTTCCGTCAAGTTCGAGTAGATCTCCTCTTCGCAATACTGCGTGTCGTCGTCGCACGGACGACGCAGGTCGGTGTCGAAGTACACCAGCCGCGTACAGATCGATCCGCAGTTCGCGCAGTCGAAGTCGACGTATCTCAGCTGTCTCATCTTTTCCAGATCCTCTCGGCAAGCTACATGCTCTGCAGCTCGGCCATGATAGCGTGGAACCTGCTCGGCATCACCTCGTCAGGCTCCTGAGCCGGCGCCGGAGGGAGCGGAGACGGAGGTTCTGCCGGAGCTGGGTCGGCGCGCTGCGCCTGCTGGAGCGGGCCGTCGTACGGCCGGTCGAACCAGGCGCGGCCAGCAAAAGCCCGGCGCAGGTCGGTGTCGCGATCCGCCTGGATGGCTGCCGCCGTCGCGGGATCCACGTGACCCTTGATGAGGCGGTTGCGGACCTTGTGGGTGTTCGCGTCAGCGAGGTGACCGAGGTGCTCGGCGATCACCTCGAGCCGCCGCTTGCCGACGCCGAGCGCCTCGTTGTCGACCATCGCGCTGTGCGTCGACTTGCCGATGCGCACGTAGATCGCGACCCCTCGGGGTCCGTGCATCATGTTGACCTCGTCGACGTGCAGGATCTTAGCGATGCGCTCGAAGCTCATGTCTCTGCCTTGTGGTTCTTGAGCCCTTCCGGCACTGGCTCGAGGTCGAGGAACACGTCGAGCAGCATGACCACGACGTACGGGTACGGCACGTACTGAAGCGTGAACTCCGCCTGGTCGTCGTGCCGGCAAGCCCCCGAGCACATCATCACGAGCCACGGCTGCCGGTTGCGGCGGAACACGAGCAGCGGCACCTTGGCCAGGGAGCTCACCCGCGGCGGCCGATCGGGACTCGTCTTCGGGCAGCTGTCCACGCACTGCTTCCACCACTGCGTAATGCTCTTGTCATGGTCGCGGCGGACCCCGGTGACCAGGTCGTCGAGCACCCACCCCTCGCGGTGCTTGACCTCGACGTGGAACGGGAACGCCTTGTTCGGGCACACGAGATCGGCGGTGACGCCGAACTTCGCGGACGACCACCCTCCGCTCCCCGGCGTGCGGCGGACGACCTCCCCGCTCCACCGCGAGAACATCTCGGCGACGTCGAGCTCCGCTCGGTTGCCCTTCACGCGGCTGTTCTTCCGCCCGCGGTCGGCCTCGACCTTGGCGATCGACGTGACCGGCTCGCGCGCCGCCTTGCCGCGGCTGACACCCTTGCCGGCGCTCTCGCGCAGCCGCTCCCTCATCCCGCGGACCGCGTCGTCGTCACCCCTCATCGCCGACGCGCCTCCACGATGAAGCCGGCTGGTTCGGGTCGACCACGTGGCCACCGCGCAGCGACGCTCGCAGGTGGTCCGGAGCGATCTCCGCGCTGAGGAACTTGTACAGGTCGTCCGGGTACTCGTACACGACGGAGGCGACGATCCCGGAGACCCGAGCCACGCGGAGCTTGATCTCGTGCGCCTGGATCATGAGCTCGACGCGCGCCTCCTGCGAGCCGCCGAACGCCGATAGCGGCGTGCCGCCGATCTCGGTCGCCAGCCACCGCCGGTGCTCGTCGAGCTGGGTCTGCGCTCTCCTGACCAGGTCGTCCGCGTCGCTCGTCATGTCGCCCTCTCGGTTCAAGCAGGTCTCTTCAGGTCGTCCGGATCGTCTGGAGTGACGCCTGTCTTCTTGGCGAAGAACTTACCAGACAACCAAATCGAGAACAACACAACTACGACAGGAGCAAGCATCAATATCACGGTAGACAACCAGCTCAACGGGTTGTTAGCCCAAGACAACGAGATCTGGATCGACCCGCGCGGCGCCGCCCTCGCCAGCGCGAGCGCCCGGCGCCGCTTCCTCTCGGTGGCGAGCTTCCTCAGCCGGACCGCCCCGACCTCGTCCGTCACAGGGCGTCTCCGACGCAGGTCCACCCCGCTCGCCGGCGCCGGGCGAACAGCTCGAGGTACGGGCCGCGCGACATCTTCTCCACGATCTTCGAGTAGAACGCCTCGGGCTTGGCGCTGTGGATCGCCCGCCCGTTGGGCGAGCTCGGCGCGGCGGCGTCGAACACGGACCGGATGTTTCGCACGAGCGGCTTCACCTTGCCGCGCGTGGCGACGACGCACGCCTCGTGCTCCATGCGCACGTGCCACCCCATCCCGAAGTGACGGGCGCCGTTCTTGGTCTTCTTCCGCCAGATGATCTCGGTCTTCGGCTCGAAGTCCCACGCGCGCGCGACCGCGTACGCGCGCTCGACCAGCGTGATGATGCTGCGACCGCCGCCGGCGCTCACCCGCCAGAGGAACAGGTAGGCGTCGTCCGCGACCTGGTCGAGGAGGTCGCCGCCGACGAACTGCCGCGCCGCGATGGCGTCGTCGAGCAGGTCGTAGTGCTTGGCGGCGCCCCGGCCGGCGCCCGGGAGCTTGTCGTCGAACGGCCACGGCGGGTCGGCGGTGACCGCGCGGAACAGCGGCCGACCGCGGCCGGCGGCCAGGGCGCGCGCGGTTCCGCTGGCCCGGACAGGGAAGCCCTCTCCAGGACGGAAGATCACGCGTCCCCCGCCGTCTTGGCCCAGTCCAACGTCCTGACCCACTCCGTCTTCGCCATCTCGGCCGCGCTGAACGTGAAGACGACCTCCTCGTCGGTCGGCAGCGTGACGTGCACGACCGACGCGTTGCCGGCGCCGACCTCAGCGTAGACCGGGCAGATGCCGTAGCTGTCACCTCCGAACGGGCTCGCGGTAGCCCTGAACCAGCTGTACCGGACCTTCCGGTCGAACGCAGACGCCACGAGAGCGGACGCGCCGCAGAAGGAGAGCGCCCGCGCGATCGCCGGACCGTTGGACTCCCAGAAGAAGGACGGCGGCTCGTTCTTCGGGTACCTCGCTGATCTCCACGCGTTGTACTGGACCAGCAAGTTCTCGGTGATCTGTACAGGTCCGTCTTTCTCCTGCCAGATCACGACCGCGCGGTCGTGGAAGACGTCGAACTTTGGGCTGTATACGTTGATGATACTCATGCGCTCCTCGGTGGCGTGATCTGGTGCGTCTCGATAGTCGCTCCGTCGAGCACTGCGATGCACGACTTACAGCTGATCTTGCTGCGGTCGTGCTTCCAAACGACCGCTTCGCTCGTCTTCTCCTCCTTGACCGGGAACGACGTCGGGTCCCAGGTGACGTAGTCGCTCGGGAGAACCTGGCACAGGAGACCCCACCGAGCTCCTCTCGCAGCTACGAGGACGTGCCGGACGTGCCCGATTCCCCATTCCATCTCACCGTTGCCAATTATCTTCATCTGCTGCCCTTCAGCTTACGGCGAATCCTCTCACACGTCCTTCTGTCTTTGCACAACAGCTCACTCGATTTGTGGTGTTGGATAGAGTTCCAGTGCAGCTGGTCTGGTTGCATGACGCGGCGGCACCTCACGCACCTGCTCCCGTATGGGTAGTACGGCACGCTGTGGGCGCGCCGCAGGCGCCGGCGCTCCCGGCGGTCACGTATCGGGTGCCTCGGCGGAGTCACGACCAGCCCTCGCGCTCCCACGGCGGCGTCCACCGCTGCTCCATCGCCGACTGGATCGACCGCCATAGCGCCTTCGGGCGGCGCGGCGCGGCGGCGCGGAGCACCTCGACCAGCCGGTGCAGCCGCGTCTCCATGAACACCGCGGCCTCCCTCCACCCGCGCCCTCGGAACCTCACCTCGACGCCGCACCGGCGGACGTCGAAGTCGGCGTTCGCCCACGTGTACTGGACGACGCGGACGCGGACGGACGACAGCACCGATCGCCGGTCGTCGTCGACCACGAACCCGCCGTTCGCGTACAGCGCGTGAAGGTCGACCTTGCCGGACAGCGGCGGGAGCATCCGACCCTTCAGGATCGCCGGCAGCTTCTCCAACTTCGGCGGCCGACCGAGCTTCGGCTTGCACCACCAGCACCTCCTGCACTGCAGCCAGTGCTCGCCGACCTCGGCCCACTCCCCGTGGTGACCGCAGGTCTCGCGGAACGACCACGGCCCGGTGATCGGGTAGCCGCCGCCGTTCTCCTTCTCGAGCCGGGTGTCCTGCCACAGCAGGCGAGGTCGCGACTTAGCGGAGTGGTCGGCGCGCATGCGCCGGATCAGGTCGTCACGGAGCGGCTTGATCGTCGCCATCGCGGTTTGTCGAACACTATCTCGCACCTGATGACGTTGTCAACAATAAATGCGGTGTCAGGCGTCGACCGCCGAGAAGTCCCCGCGCTTCACCATCCTCCACGAGCTCGGGAACCACGACTTGAGGTCGTCGTTGTGGCTGATGACGAGCACGCTCTCCTTGTCTAGGGTGGACAGCACGTCGATCGCCCGCTCGTGGGACGCGGGGCTCAGGTGGTCGAACACCTCGTCGTAGACGGCGAGGTTGAATGACGCCGACGACCGGGATGCGACGAGCCGCTGGAGCGCGAGGCCGACGCACAGGTCGACCTTGGCCCGCTCTCCGGCGCTGTTCCCTGCGTAGGTCCCGGCGCCGTGCCGGTTGTCGACGCGGACCTCGAACCTATCCACGACCTTCCCCGACTTCTGCTCGGACGTCGCGCTGAACTCGACCGCGATCGCCCCGCCCGTGAGCGCCCGCGAGACGCGGGCGGCCTCCTGGTTGAGCAGCGGCAGTGAGCTGTCGACCAGGAGGGAGCGCAGCCCGGAGTTCCCGAACGCCTTGACCCAGAACTGGGCGTGCCCGAGCTGGGTCTCGAGGTCTGCGATCCCTCGGGCGATGGTCTCGGCCTCCTTGGCGTGCTTGGCGTGCTTGGTCCGCGCCTTGGCTGCGAGGGCGGCGTACGGGTTGACCTCCGCCCGCAGCTCGGTGAGGCGAGCCTCGTGGTCCTTCGCGCGCTGGCGCCACGCCGCGGCGTCGGCCGTCGCCTCGATCTCCTGAGAATACGTCTCCTGGGCCGCCTTCAGGACGCCGCGCGCCTCGTCGAGCTTCGTCCTCGCGTGCTTGGTCGCCGCCGCGGCGCCGCCGAGGACGGCTTCAGCGGTGGTCACCTTCTCCTCCGCTTCGGCGCGCCGCGCCTCGAGCTCCGCCGCGATCTTCGCGCGCTTCTTGGCGTCGATCTTCTGCCCGCAAGCCGGGCACACCTCCTTCAGGGCGCCGCGCTTCAGGTCGTCCTCGACCTCCGCCAGCCGGCGCGCCGCGCTTCCGTGCTCGACCTTCGCCGCCGTCTCCGACTCTGCCGCCTTGGCGAGCTTCCTGTCGCACGCCGTGACCGCCGCTTGCGCGGCGGCGAGGCTCTCCTTGAGCGCGTCGGCGTCGCGGAACCTCCTCGCCTTGTTCAGGTGCGCCTTCACCTTGCGGAGCTTCCCCTCCTCCGCCTCGACCTTCGCGGCCTGCGCTCGGGCGAAGTCGCCGTCCTTGGTGGTGAGGGACCTGGCATCGACGTCGGCCTCGTCGCGCGACGCCTCCGCGCGCGCCAGGTCGCGCCGCAGGACGTCCAAGCCAGCCTGGACCGAGGACACCCGCTTCCGCGCCGCCGCGCACCCGAGCGCGAAGCGCTCGACGCCGAGCACCTCGTCGAGGATCTTCTTCTGCTCGGCGTCGGTGAGGCTGCTGAAGCGGTAGGCGCGGTCCTGCCCGAAGACGACGCTCGACAGGAAGGTCTTGAACGAGCACCCGAGCGTCCGCTCGATCAGCAGCTGCGTGTCCTTCTCGCCGGCGCCCGACGCGTCCGCGCCGTCGCACGACAGCCACAGCGAGTTCTTGTGCTCCGGGTGCCGGCGGGCGCGCCCGACGCGGTACACGCTCCCGGGACCGGGGCCGTCGTCGAGGTCGACCGTCACCACGCAGCCGTCGCCGACCTTGCGGTGGATGACCTCGTCGTGCTCGTACCCGCGCAGCGTCTTCCCGAACAGGCACCACACGAGCGCGTCCACCATCGCGCTCTTGCCCGCGCCGTTCTCGCCCTCGACGAGGACGAACCCGGCCCCCTCGAAGTCGAAGTCCGCCTCGCCGAAGGAGAGGAAGTTCTCGACGCGCATGCGGAGGATCCGCTTGCTCACAGCTTCTCCAGCGCGCGGCCGACGATCGCGTCGACTTCGTCCGGCGTCGCGGCGCGCGGCTCGGCGCTCACCCACCCATCAGCTTCCTTGAAGAACACGCGCGCGTGCTCCATGTCCTGCAGGAACTCGCGGCGGACCAGGGTGACCGTCCCGTCCTCGTACGTCGTACAGTGGACCTCGTCCGAGCGCTGCCGGTACATCTTACCCGCCGCAACGACCGACGACTCGGGTGACGCCAACCACACGCGGCGCCCGCGCGCCTTCATCTCCACCGGGTCATTACGTCCACCCGGACCGCAGACGATCGTCGCCTCCACGTACGTCTGGCGGATCGCCGCCAGCGGCAGCGTGAACGTCTCGACGTACGTGCACGGGTGCACCTTGTACACCGTGTTGGTGAGGCTACCGGACACGACGGCGGACTCAAAGTGCCACGGGTGGTCGTGGATCGTCGTCACGCCCGGGACCGCGAACCTCGAGTCCCAGACGTGCAGGCGGAGCTCGCGACCGAAGAGGTACGCGCGCAGCATCCCGAACCCCTGCAGCGTCCACTCGTACCTCTTCCAGTTCCGGAGGACGTCGACGACGAACGGGCGGACGAACGAGGTGATCGAACGGAACGGGTAGATCACAGCACGCCCCTCTTCCCCGGGAACGCGCGCTCGAGGTCGCGCTTGTACGCCGCGCGCTTGTCCGGCGCGACGTACTCCTCGGTCATCCGGTAGAACGTCTCCGTGCTCAGCCACGGGAGGCTGAAGACGCCGTCCTCCTGCGGCTCGGCGGCGTCCGTCGCGTGCCTGCACAGGATCTCTCGGAGCTTGCTCACGTCCAGATTCATGTCACTTGACCTCTACCTGGTATACCCGCTTGTCCCACCCCGCGAACTGCCGTCGCAGGTTGGTGCAGGCGGGCTTGGAGTTCGTCGCCAAGATCAGCGCCGCGTCGCCGCTCTTGGATAGGAGGATGTTCATGAGCATCTCGGCCGCGGTCGCGCTGTGGACCATGTCGGGGCGGTGGAACACGACCGCGAGCTTGCCGGTGACCCGCTTGGCCGCCAAACGCGCCGCCTTCTCCGCGCCGACCGGAAGGCACCCAGTGACGACGCGCGCGGGCCGAAACCCGACCAGCTCCACGATCGAAGACCACTGCTCGGTGAGCGCGTCGGCCATCTGCTCCGGGTCGAGCGCGCGGGACCCGGACACCACCAGCCGGCACGGCTCGCGACCCATGGCTTCCAGGTCGGCGAGGATCTCCTTCGCGTCCCGGTTGCGAGAGTCCATCTGGTTCGGCTTCTTCACACCTCTGGTCCCGCAGGATCCAACGACGACGGCGTCTGCGGGTCCTGGACGACCTCGGCGGCCACGTCGGCGGCCTCGGCTACGACCTTCTTCACCCCGGCGTCGACGGCGTCGACGAGCGTCTCGACCGCGAGCGCGGCCTCGGGGCGCGCGGGGTCGTGGGCGGCCCAGACCGACGTCTTGCCGTCGCCGATAACGATGACCACGCACGCGTCCACGCCGAGGTCCATGCAGAGGCACGCCGGCAGCATCTTCCTCCCCGCGAGCTGGCGGTGGTACTCGGCCACGAGGGGCTTCATCGTCGCGACGTAGTCCGGAGGGCTCATGTCCGGGACGTCCTCGACCGCCGTCCGCTCCGCCCTCTGCGCGAGCTGCCCGACCAGTTCGCGCAGCTCGTTGAGCGCGCCGAGAGCCAGGTTGCCCATCGCCGCCTTGCGGACGGCCTCCATCTCCCGGTTGACCGCCTCGACCAGCAGCCTCGTGCTCTTGTAGTTCGTTGTCGCCATCGTATCCTCCAAAAATCCTGATGTTGATCGGCTTGCCTGTCGGTCCGTTGGTTACTGATCTGGTTCGCGTTACGGTTGTACGATCGTCCAGCTCTTGCGCATTTTCCCGCCGATCGGAAGGCTCCGTCAGTACACCGTGGGAGCTTTCTGCGCTGTCCTCACACCAGGGAAAATCACAACCTGCAGATGCGACGCAGGCGCTCAGCCACTTTGATCAGCACACGACGATCATCGATCGTCGTCCCTCACCCCGCAGCCTCCTCCAGGAGGTCCAGCCCGACCCTGAGGAGGTCGCCGAGCTCCGACGGGTCGACCCCGACGTGCTCCATGTACGCCTCCAGCAGCTGGCGGTCGCCAGCGGTCGGGTCGACCTCCAGGCGGGACGACTTCGGGAGCTTGTCGGGGCGCAGCGGGCAGGCTCGGACGCCCTCCGCGCCTAGCTTGCGGAGCGTCGCGTCGACGTCGTCCCAGGGCACCGGCAGCTCCTCGAACACGACGTCCACGAAGTTGCCGCGGACGTGACCCTCGACGTCGAAGTCGGGGTCCGCGATCTCCACGCCGGTCAGCTTCACGAATCTCGGCAAGTCCAGGTCGACGCGCTCGATCTCGGCCTCCGCGGTGTCGAGCACGAGGAAGCCCTTCGGCGACGTCTCACCGCGCACGAACTCCATCGGCGACCCGACGTACCACGCGTTCCCGCGCGTACCGATCTCCTGGTGGGCGTGGTAGTGGCCGGAGAACATCACGTCGAACGACTTCGCGTACTCGTCCGGGTCGGCGTCCTCCTTGATCTGGTACTCGAGTGACGTCCCGACCCGCGCGCCGCGGAACCCATGGTGGAACAGACCGATGTTGAACGTCGACGAGTGGTCCGTCCCGTCTGGTCGGGCCGTGATCGCAGCGTCGGCCCTCCGCCTGAGCTCGTCGGCCCCTGGACAGTAGGCGACCGCCGTGACCACGACATCTGGCCCGCCGCCATCTTCATCTGCCATGAGCCAGTTTGCCCACCCGTCGAGGCGGCCGGGAACCGACTGGAGCAGGCCGGCGCTCTCGATCGCCTGGAGCGCGTGGACCTTGCCGTGGCGGTCCGCCGCGTCGTGGTTGCCAACGTTCGCGAGGAGCCGCAAGCCGGCGCGGCGCCACTCGGCTAGCTCCTCAACGACCAGGTTGTACGGGAGCGTGTAGAGCACGCCGCGCTTGTGGAAGAGGTCGCCGCCGAACAAGACCACCGGGATCTCCTGCTCGACACAGCGCTCGCGCACACTACGCAGCACGGACACGCAATGGTGGAGCCGGCTCGGGGTGCCGGCGTCGTCCCGAGAGTGTTCCGACCACGCGTGGACGTGCAGGTCGCTGAAGATCGCGATCTTCATCAGCGACCCTTCGTGCTCGCCGACTTCTTGTCGCAGCACTCCGCGGCCTTCACCAAAGCCCTCGCCATCCTGCGAGCTTCCGCCGGGGTGAGGGACGACTCGTCGTAGTCCCCGCACCGGAACTCGACGATCGGCCGCCCGGTGTCGAACGACACTGACGCGCCAATCGTGACCTTCGGGAGGTGCTTCGCGCTCAGCACGATGTCTTTCATAGTCGGCCACCGCATGGTCACATCGCGCAGGAGCTGGCGGGGATGCTGTTGTCCTTGGCGACCACGGGTCCCGTGATCCCGGACCCGACCGCGGCTCCCTCGCAGCGCAGACCCTGCAGCGGTCCCGTCGCGACGTTGCGGGTCACCTCCAGCGACCCGGTCCCGCAGTACGACCCGCTCACGACGACCACGGACCTGTACGGACCGAAGACCGCGTTGTCCCGGACGCGGATCCTGGTCGTCCTCACGCCGGGGTTGTCGCTCGGTACCTGGTTGTCGGTGCACGACGGGTTCACGCTCGCACCCGACCCGGAGAACGACAGCGCGTCGACCCGCATCCCCGGCATGTACCCGGTCCCGTCGTAAACCAACGTGCTGTTGAGGACGTCGACCCCGGCGATCCCGATCGTCGAGATCACCGGAGCCGGCGTGCGCTGGACGAACGTGACGTGGTCGAACGCGACGTTGTCCGGCGCGCTCAACTTCTGAGCCACGACCACGACCGCGCCGGTCCCGGAGCTCTGGGACCGGCTGTACGACTCGTCGACGAACTTGACGCCGCTCCCCTGCTTCCTAAGCTGGACGGCGGGAAACCCCGGCGCCGTCTGGTCGATCCTGTTGTGCTCGAGGACGCAGCCGCCGCACCCGTAGAGGTCGACCCCGCGGCCGTTCATCACGTTGTCGTGGATGAAGACGCGCGAGCTCGACTGGATCTGGATTGACGCCGAGCCCTCGATGTTCGCCGGGTAGTCGAACACGTTGTGGTCGATCTCCAGCCCGTCGATGCCGCCCGACCCCTCGCCGTCGACCGGCTGGTCGCTGACGTCGCGGAAGTGGTTGTCGTGGATGCGCGACGTCCAGTGGCCGTCGGGTCGTAGGGTGCCGCGCAGCCCGGAGTGGATCGCCACTCCAGACCTCCCCGCGTTCTTGACGTCGACGTGGTCGACCTCGACGTCCCAGACCAGCTGGTCCGGGGGGTACCCGACCACCTGGAAGCAATCCCCGCTCTTGCTCCCGTTCTGCGGGTGGGTGCACTCGACGTCCTGCAGGTGGACGCCGCGGGCTGGACCGTCCACCCTGGCGACGTGGGTCTGCTCCACGGTGGACCCAGCGACGAACGAGCTGACCAGCTTCAGACGCCGCAGCGCGGTCCCGCTGGCGAGCTGGAACCCTCGCCAGTCGAGCTTCCCGTTGTCGCCGGAGAACTCGATCGTCGTGGACGCCGCGCTCCTGCCCTCCAGGGACGTGCCGTCGGGCAGGCTCAGCATCGCCAGCGGGCGGCCAGCGGGGCGCGCCGGCGTGACCACGCGGTAGACCCCAGGCTCGAGGTCGACCACGGCCCCGGCGCACGCGTCCAGCGCCGCCTGCAGGGCGACCCGGTCGTCCTCGCCGTCGTCCGGGATCGCGCCGAAGCTCCTGGCGGAGGTGCACGCCGCGGTCGACCGTTGCGATGCGCGGGACGTGGGCGGCGACGCGCAGCCGACCGCTACACACATGACCAAGTAACCAATCAATCTCATGTTGCTAACTCTAGTTGGAGTTTGGTGACGTCGTCAACCTAAATGTTCACTTGTTGAGCGTCGGTCTCGCGCTCTTGGTGAACGGATACTTCGTTTTCCTGAACAGCTCGTGGAACGACTTGCCGATGCTGTCCGCCGAAGTCAGGTTGACGTAGACCTCGTATCTGACGCCTTCGTACAGGTAGACATCGCTCGCAGATGACTTGAACACGACGCCGAGCGTCCCTAGCCACTTGTCCTTGTCGGTCGGGTTGAACCCGACCGCCTCGATGATGTCGCTGTCCGTTACGGTAAGCATCCTCATTGGTTCATCTCCTAACTGTGTGTTGCCAAATCCTGACGGAGTAGTCTCTGCATTCCGGACACACGCTCGACCTCGCGTGCGCCGCGTTCGTCTCCCCGACCCACTCGCACGACCTGCAGTATAGGACGAAGTCGTTACGCCGCGCGGTCGACGCCTCCAACCTGGACAGGAACTCCGGACGCGGCTCGTACTCAGTCATCATCTGAACCCTCACCGAGGTCCGGGTCGCCGTGGACGTCCACAATCCCTCTGTTCGGGTAGACATCGGCGAACACGTCGCGGAACGGCGGCGCGACCTTGTTCTTGACCGCCCGGATCCTGGTCCGGCGGAACTGGACGCGGTCGCCCCTCTTCTTGGTCTTCACCACGACCATCTCGAAGCGCACGCTCGCGTAGAACTTGAGCGCGTTCCCTCCGGTGGTGGTCTTCGGGTTGCCGTACTTGATCCCGATCTTCATCCTGGTCTGATTGAGGAAGACGAGGATCGTCCCCGTCTTCCTCACGATCGACGCCAGCTTGCGCAGCGCCCGCGACATCAGGCGCGCGTGACCTCCGGGCTGCGCGCTGTCCTCCAGGTCCAGCTCGAGCTCGGCGAGCGGCGTGAGCGCGGCCACCGAGTCGACCACCACGCACCCGAACAGCTTGCTCTCACACAGCGATGTGACGATGTCGAGGGCCTGCTCGCCGCCGCGGTCGGGCTGGTTGAGCACGAGCTTGGCCAGGTCGACGCCCAGCTTGGCCGCGTACGACACGTCGAGCGCGTGCTCGGCGTCCACGAACGCGCAGCGCTCACCCTGTCCCTGGACGGCGACGATGATGTGGAGCGCGAGGGAGGTTTTTCCAACACCTTCGTCCCCGAATATCTCGATGATCCGGCCGCGCGGCCACCCCAGACCGGACCCGGCCACCGTCTTGGCGTCCCGATCCGTCTCCCCGGTGACCAGGTCGTCGAGCTCCCGCCACCCGGACGGGACGGCGTCGATGCTCGACGCGCGCGTCCCGTTAGCGATCGTGGTGAAGACCTCTCCTTTGTACTTCTTCGACAGCGCCAGCGACAACTTGCCGAACGCCTTGTCCTGCACTGGGGTCGGTGCGGCGGGTCGCACGCTCGCGCGAGAGCTGTGCCGCGCGCGCATCTCGCGCACCATGTCAGCTCTCGCATCCTTGCTCATCTTCGACATCGTCACGACCTGTCGTCGCGACGGTGCTTCTTGATCTTGCTCCCGAGCTTAGATTTCACGGGACGATCGTCACCGTCATCGTCACCGTCATCGTCACCGTCATCGTCATCGTCATCGTCATCGTCACGCCGCTTGATACGCTTGCTCCGGCTGTCGCTGACGTCGTCGTCAGAATCCTTGTCGGCGTCGACGCCCTTCATGATCGCGATCATCTCGTCGGAGGAGATGACCTTGCCCGCCGCTCCGTCGAGGTCGTGGAGCGCGTCCTTGATCGCGCCCCATGCATCATTGATGCCGGGACCGTCGACCGGGAACACCTTGTACTCCACGTTGCGTCGTCGTTTAGAGTTTCCGCCGCCCTTGTTGTCCTTCTTGATGTTCAACCACGTCCCGGACTCCGGGTTGGTGAAGTCTCCGACGTCGGTGTCGTCTCCGACGTAGTAGTTCATCAGCTGACCCCAGATCTGAGGTCCGTACGCGAGGATCTTGACCTCGAAGTCACCCTCGTCGTCTTCGCGAAGCGTGTTGGAGTAGTATTGGTGACGCGCGCACCACTTGTCCTTGGCGCGCTTCCACTCGGCTTGACCGTCCGCGTCGCCCTTCTCGTACTCGCTGTTCACGCGAGCTTGCTCGCGTAGGAACTTCTTACAAAGCGGACAGCGCGTCCCGCTCTCGGGGAGCCCTCTCTCGAGGTTGATGTGCGCCTCGTCGATGCACCGGATCGCCCGGTTGTTCGGCCCGACGTTGAAGTGCGTCCAACCCTCGGTGTAGAACTTCCGCTCTCCTGGCCTCGGCAAGATGAACAGCCAGTTCTTGCCGTCCGCCAGCTTGATGTAGTCGTTTTTCCCTCCACCGCCGCCCCCGTTGGCGCGCTCGTTGTGGCGTCGGAACGCTTCCCGCATCTCGTCGAGATCGTCGTTGGACTTCTTCGTCTTCTTGTTCTTGTCACTCTTCATTTGGTTCAGGCTCCCGAGTTCAAGTTTTTGTGTTCAAGTTTCCATCTCGATTGGCACCACCACCATCTTCACATCGGCAACGTACCTTCCGCGCTTGCCGTGATGATCGAAGGCTCCGGCAATCAAGCTGTAGCACTTGACAACTGTGCCGTCTCTGTAGCGGTCCTCGACTTCGAGGATCTTGCCGACCCACGCGTTGGAGATCGCCTGCTCGGCGCACTCGCTCAACGAGGAGCTGCCGTGGCACGTGCCTCCGTCGTGGAAGTGCAGACGGTTGCCATTCGGTCCGCTCTCGTACGCTCTCGAGTCTTCCCTCATGCGTGGTCCTTCACTCCGCGCTCCTGCGCGGCGTTCTTCACGAGCCCCTGCAGGCTCCAGCGCTTCTCCATGATCGCCTCGACCGAGGACTTCAGCCGCCTGTGCATGTCCTCCGCGTCCATGCGCGCGCGGAACGCGCGGCGCATCCTTGGGTCCCGCTTGACGGCCATCTTAATCGAGGTCTCGGTGGCGGCCTTGACCGCTTTACCGCGGTACTCCTCGTAGAGGTCCTCGTCGACGTTGTGCTCCGCGTGGCGCATCTCCTTGACGTGCCTCTCGGCCTCGTCCCGGAGAGCCATCCACCACGACAGGAGCCCCGGCATGCGGCGCAGCTCCGCGTCGAGGTCGTGGCTGATGCGCGCGTCCCTCTGCGGGTACACCTTGATGAGCTTCTTCGTCATCGGGTGGACCGCGTCGATCGGCCCGACCTCGCGGCGCTCCCAAAACTTCACGACGATGCCTTCCGCGCGAGCCGCCTGCGCTGCGACGGCGTCAACTTGTCGAACCAGTCGGCCGCGTCGCGCTCGTCCGCCGACCACTCACTGCGAGGCAGGTCCCAGATCGTGCAGTCCGACCCCACATGCATCTTGAACTCGGATGCTCCACGGTCGTAGTTGTGGTCCGCCAGCGATACGTGGAACACGCCCCACTCCGGGTTCCGATCCTTATAGGAGCGGAACCACGCGATGCGTTCCGGTGTGATGGTTGGCTTGCTACGATGCGCTGTCATAATTCACCATCTCTACATGCATCCCCAGAACTTCACGCGCCTTCTCTCTCTACTCTGCACGTGAACACCCACACGGCGCCGGTCACCTTATGCAGGACCCTGACGCGCGACCCGCGGTTCTTACCGAGCCCCTCGACTCCGATGACCGTGAAGTTGTCCTCCGCCGCTCCTACTGAAAGAGCCGCGCATATCCACTCTTCTGGTCTCATTGTCAACTTGCCTCTATTCATCTACGGCTTGGCCGATATCCAGTTATCTCCGATTCCTCCCTCTACTGCAAGCTCGACCTCCATCTGGTCGCGGTACGGCTCCTTCATGAGTCGGATCTGCTCCGCGAGCCCCGCCTCCGCGGTGCGCGCCGGACCCTCGCACACGACCTCGTCGTGCACCGGGAACAGCGGAGCTACCCGCATCTCCCGCATCGGCTTGCTGGTCCGGATCAGGTTGAGCGCCATCTTGACGATGTCCGCTTCGCTCCCTTGTGCGGGGATGTTGGTCGCCACCCTCTCCCCGTGCTTGATCATCTTCTTGCGCTTGTCGTCGTCGTGGATGTACTTACCGTTGATGTCGCACCCCTCGAGCATCCGGCGCACGTGGCCGCGGCGCCCACCGATCGTGGGGACCCACCCGTGCTCGTACGCGTGGTCGACCATGTGGCGCTGGTACAGCGCGACCTCCGGGTACAGCGCGTACCAGTCGTCGTAGTGGCGCTTGCACTCCTCGAGCTCCGCCTCGTTGTTCGCGTCACGCCCCGTGTTGTAGGCGAGCGTCCACGGCGACCCGAGGAAGATGAGGGCGAAGTTGGTGTCACCAACCAATAGACCGCTGGCGACCATCATCTTGTGCACCGGCTCGTAGAGGTCGAACACCTCGGCCTCTCCGTCCGGCTCGATCGACGTCACGCGCACCGTCCATAATCCGTCGTCGACCATCTTCTCGACCTCGGTTCCGGAGAGCGCCTCCACCTGGTCCAATCTCCTGACGATGTTCTCGCCGAACCGACAGGTCCCTCGGATGCACTGCCCGACGCGCTGACGGAGGTCTCCGACGGCGCGGTCGTAGAACGTCTGGTGCTCACCCTCGAAGCCTTCTAGCCTGAGTGTAGAGTGGTCGATGGAGCGCGACACCGAGCTCACCGATTGCTGCTTGCGCTCCGACGCGAACCCGACGTACTGAGCGAACCGCTGGACATATCGAGCTGCCGCGATTTGCAAGGACCAGAACACGCCGTAGTCGACGATCTCGCCTGACACCACGCTGCATGCGATCCCGACGTTGATCAGCTCCCCCTGAAGCTGGCGGATGAGGAGCTCCGACTTGCTCGTCGCCTTGACGACTCCGTTGTGGGCGCTGCCGTCGCCGGCGAAGTACGCGCGCAGGAACTCGCGCTTGACGTCCCACGGAGCTGACAGCACGCACGGAGGGATCTGCTTGTCCTCGGACGACTCCCCGCACCCGAGGAACCTCCACCACTCGTACAGGTCCTTGCTGGTGACGTAGAGCCTGCGAGCTGGTCCCTCCTCGGCTGCCCTCAGGCGCGACCCGACAACCGATCGCAGGCACCGCTCCACGTCGATCACCATGTCGTCGTCCCCAGGCCCGAATCCGAACGACGTGTAGTACGTCGTGTTCGACTTCACCGAGTAGCCCTCGGATACGTAGTAGCCAAGCAAACGGGCGACCTCCGGCGTCAGCTCCCGAGGCAGGTCGATCGGTTTGTAGCTGGTCGCGCCGCCCTGCACCATCTGCGGGACCTGTCTCGACTGTCCGTGGACGTCGCTCCCGAACTTGATCACGCAGAGGTCACCTACCACCATATCAGCGACCTTCACCATCTCGATCTTGCCGCCGCGCACCACCGGCATGTCGTGCGAGTCGTTCGCCCGCACCGCGAACCCGAGCTCGGTCGTCACCTTCTTCACTGGCTGCGACCCGCCTCGGTACAGGTCGGCGACCTCGCGCAGACCGTCGCGCGTCACGATGCGGATCGGGGTCGCTGGCTTCGACCGCCCGATGGGCGCTCCGGCGCATAGCTCGTCGATCCTCCTGTACCCGCGCTCGGTCAGGATCATCGTCTCGCCCGTAACACAGTTCTTGGCGTAGGTGTACTGGTCGGGGAACAGCGGCTTCACCATGGCCCAGTCGTCCATGGTGAATTCCTTGAGCGAGTACAGCTTGCCCTCTCCGTGGTGCTTCTTCCAGTTCCCGGTCTTGTCCTTGCAGGTCGACGCGTCGCACCTGTGCGGCTTCGCGTGCTTGAACATCTCGATCGTCGTGTACACGTGCACGGCGCTCGGCGTCTTGTACTTCCTCATGATCTCGAGCATCGCCGACTCGTTGGTCAACTTCGCGCAGAAATGGATGACGAGCACCAGGTGGAAGCCGCTGTAGTCGGCCACGAGCAGCTTGTGGGGCTCCGTCGCCGCGTCGCCCCACGCGGTGACCTCCCCGACGTACGGGGCTCGAAACGCCCCGCGGATGCCGTCGGGATCCTTCTCCTTACGAGCTGGGATATTCTGCAGGTTCGCTCCGGCCTTCTTCTTCTCGATCCAAGTCTTGACTACTCCAGACTTGAGCGTCTTGGTCTTCTCTTTCAAAACGTCAAATTTTCTTGAACTGATCCTGCCAGACGTCTTGGCTCCTATCTGGTTAAGGTCTGAGCGCAGCCGACCATCGTCGCTCAACCCGTTCAGGATCCCGAGCAAGAACGTGCCCTTCATCGTGCTGGCGTTGTTGAACGCCAACTTCACCTCTGCCATCTGGAGCTTGTGCTCTTTCAACCACCACTGGAGCACCTCCTTGTCCATCGACAGCCCGCCGCTGTCGGTCTCCACCGACGGGTGCTCTGGCCAACCCCACTCGTCGAACAGCAGCTTCTTCATCTGCGGCCCGGACCGCAGGTTCAAGCTCGGGTTCCCGGCGGCGGCGCGGAAGCAGTGCTGCGCGCGTATGATGCGGATCTCCTGCTTGCGGAGGATCTTGCGCAGGATCGGCTGGTCGATGAAGGCGCCCGCGTCCTCGCACTGCATCAGCGTGAGCGTGAACGGCCTGTCGACCGCGACGTACGCGTCCCAGTACCCGGTCTGCTTCAGGTACCGGCGGTGCTTCACCGCCAGGACCTGCGTGCCCTCCGCGTCGTCGCCGGCGTAGTCGACCATCAGCTGGCGCCACGCGTCCCGGGTCATCTCGCCTGTCTTGTGGTCACCCTTCGACCCGCCCCACTTCACCACCGCGTTGGTCACGGCGTCCGGCGGGAGGTCGTCCATGACCTGCCGAGGGTCCATGACGATCGCCTTCTTCTTGCCGAGCGGCACGTAACAGAACAGCTGCCCGTACTCGCGGCGGAACCACTTCAGCCAGTGGAACATCTGAGCCTTGAGGCCGTGCTTCAGGAGAGTCTCGTCGCGGAGGACGCCCATGATCATGACGTCGGCGTAGAACGAGTCGACGAGGCCGCTCCGCGGCAGCCCGATCGCCTCCATGGTCTCGACGTCCTCCTTGTAGTTCTGGTAGGCGATCTTGGACTGGCGGTCGGTCAGCCAGTCCCCGAAGAACTCCTTGACCAGCTCGGCGCGCACGACGCGCCGGATCCCGCTGCCCCAGGAGTAGGACAGCAGGACCGGCTCGTGCGTGACGGGGACGAACTCGGTGTCGACCGCGGTTACCCTCCCACGCAGGTAAGCTTCCCTGTAGAGCTCGTCCATGAGACGCCGAGCTTGCTTCGGCGTCTCGGCGAATTGGGTCGGCGGCCGGTCACTCACAGTTATCCCTTGAGCTTGATCTTGATCTTCTTGCCTTCGGGCTTCTTGTCCGACTTCTTATCGGGCTTCTTGTCCGACTTCTTATCAGACTTCTTTGGTTCATCTTCCTCGTCGTCCTCCTCTTCTTCGTCGTCCTCCTCTTCCTCGTCGTCCTCCTCTTCATCGTCGTCCTCCTCTTCCTCGTCGTCCTCCTCTTCCTCGTCGTCATCCTTCTTGGATGACTTAGCGGATGTCACCGGCATGACCTTCGGATCTCCGACGATGCTGATCACACCGAACGACGTCCCGAGCACCGACTTGATAGCTGTCTTGGCTTTCTCGACAGCGTCCTTCTCATCTGATGCTTCGATTGCGACGGTGATGGTGGTCGGTACGGTCAACACGAACAAACTCTTCGCCATGTGTTTTCACTTTCTCGTTGATGTTTCAGTTACGGATCAAACGTCGTATCCAGCTTCCCTAAGCGCGCTCTTGTCCTGCTCGGACAAGTCACAATCAAGCTTTATGACGCCCTCCTTCGGGTCGCGGAGGGCGGTGACGAACTTCATGAAGTCGCCGTCCCCGTCGAGGTCGAACTCCTGCTCCACGATGGTGCGCAGTTGCCCCAGGGTCTCCGGCTGGGTGACGAGCACGCGCTGGATCATGTCGTAGTAGTCGTCGGTCTTCGGGTTCGGGTTCTTGACGTCGCGGACCCACATCGCCCGCTTGGGGTCGTACCGGGTGACCGGGGTGAGCTTGCTCTGAGAGCTCAGCTTCGGTGCCGCTTCAGCTTCGTCAGCAGCGGCGGCGTCTTTCACTGCGTTCATCCCGTCGCGGAGGTTACCGACGAACTGGCGAACGCACTGCTTGGCGTCAGCACACCTGACGCAAGAGACGTCCGAGAAGTCGACGAATATCCCGATGCAGTCACGTTTCAACACCGTGGTCAGCTTCACTGGATCGATGGACTCCAGCTGCTTCAAGACGGCACCCGACGGCAGTTTTTGGATCGCGTCGTTGACCTTTCGTTGGAGATCGGCGTCGCTGTCCGACTTCAACACCTTGACCTGCACGTTCGTCGCGATCTCCTTCAACGTTGCGCGGTCCATGATCTCGTCTTCTTTCTTCTTGTCAGGTCCCTTTGTGTTGGTCCCGATCTTCTTCGTCTTCTTGTCGACCATCGCGCTGCGATGGTAGCTTATGCGATGACACTGTCAACAGAAACGCTCACCTACCGCGACCGTCAGCTCCCAGCGCGCCTCTCCAACCTGCTGATCACGTACGACCTGCGGGCCCCGGTCGCATCGAGCACGGGAGTTGACCGCTCGAGGTCGCTGAGCTCCTCGCGGGTGAGCTCGTCGGGGTCGCGCGCGTCCGGGAGCTCGACGACGCGCACGCGCCACAGGTCCGCGAGCCGGGTCGCGAGCTCCTGCGCCTTCTCGTAACCGGACGCACCGGCCTTGGCTCCGGGATCCCGGTCCCAGATGATCACGATCTCCTCCGCGGCGGTCCGCATCAGCATCTCGAGCTGGTACTGGCTGAGGCTCGTGCCAAACGTCGCCACCGCCGAGCGGCCGACGTGGACAGCGTCTAGCGCACCCTCGACGATCCGGATCGTCCGGCAGTACCGCGCCCGGTCGTAGTTGAAGAGGTGCCGCCCAGGCTTCGCGCCCTTCGGATACAGGGTCTTCTTCAACCGCTTGTGCTCGTCGCTCCCGCCGCACCTCGTGCACGGCAGCTTGGGCGCCTTGCACATCGGCAGCTTGGACGCCATGTAGCGCGCAACGAAGAACGCAACCTCGTCTCCCCTGGTGACGGGGACAACGAGGCGGTTCCGGAAGTACCCCGCCTCGCACCACCCGATCCCGTAGCGGACGGCCTTCTTGACCCCGATACCGCGCTCCCCGAAATACGGCGGCAGGTCTGACCCGCGGTGGTCGGCGCGCACCGGGATGAACTCGTCCGGCAGCGGGACCGTGGCGGCGTCGTCGCTCCACACCTCGACGTCGCCGGCCAGGCGCTCCTCCACGAGCCTGCGCAGGTTGACGAGCGGCTGGCCGCCCTTGGTGTACCTGGCGATCTGCTCGAACGCGTGGAACGTGTCGCAGTCCTCGAGCCGACGGATCAGCGACAGCGCCGTCCGCCCAGCGTCCCCGCACTCGCTGGAAAAGCACCGCCACGCCGGGGCCCGCACGTCGTCGCGGTCCACCACGAGCACCCACAGCTTGGGCTTCTCGCAGCGCGGGCACGTCACCACCAGGTTGCCGCCGCTGCGCTGGGCGTCTGGCTGCATGTCCAGCACGTAGCGCTCGGCGTCGAACGCCCGGTCCACCGCCAGGAAATTGACCGGCACCGTCGCTATCCCTTTTTTCTGCTCTTGTACGCGTCGAGCTCGACCTCCAACTCGCGCACCCGAGAAGACATCATCGCGTTCTGCTCCCGCAGGCTGGCGAGGATGTTACTCTGCAGCTCGCTCTGTGAGCTCGGTTGCCTAGCTTCTACGTCTGCGCGGGTGTTCGCCGCTGTCGTCGCTTTATTCTTGTGGACTTCTCTGATCCACGAAGACCACGACCGGAATAGGTCTGGTTCCAGCTTCGACACCTCTTCACGCTGTTGCGGGTTCGACACCACCATATTCTTGGTAGTCACGTTCCACTGTCTCCAAAACTCAGAGAGCTCCTCCATCGAAGCGACCTGCGGCCGGTCAGCGCGCATGGCGTCGATGAGCGCGCGCTGCATCCCGTTGATGCGCTCGTAGTTCTGCACCATGAGGTCGACCTCGACCAGGCGACGAGCTTGGGCGTCGCACGTCATTAGGAGGTCATGATTTCGATTGGCGACCTGAGCCATCCTGATCGCGCGGTCCTCGTAGCGCTCCTTGAGCGACATGAGAGCAGAATATTCCTCTTGGTCGACTGACACCCGGTTGCTCGTCATTGTTTCCTCCTCATCCGATGGTGCGGATGTCGATCTTCGCCCAATCCAGGCGCACCTTCCACTCCCGCTTCGCCGAGCCGAACCTGTTCTTCGCCAGGTAGAACCGCCCCACCTTCTGCTCGTACTCCTCCCGCGTCTGTTGGAGGATGAGCACCACATCCGACACCATCACCTTCTTGGCGCTGTCAGCAATCTGGTCCCAGTCGACGTGCTCCTTGTTAAGGGCGCCACGCTGGGTCTGAGACGCTCCGTGGACGGGAGCCATGACCTCGTAGCTGAGCCGGCGGTTGCCACGGTACACCGCGCCGTAATCCTCGTACCCGTCCCGGTCGCGCCCGCGGTCGGCCGGGTCCGGCACCATGTCGTCCGGCGAGTCGATGTAGATCGACTTGGGGTAGAACCCGACCCTCTCGAGCTGCCGGATGTAGGCGCGCAGACCTCCCGGGGTGAGGACCCCGGGCGGAAACTCCTTGACGACGAGGAGCTCGCCGCGCTTCAAACCGAGGTTGCGTACCTTCGCGCTGACCTTCTTGCGCTCCTTCTCGAGCATGTTGATGCTGACGCTCGTGAACGACGCGTCGAGTCGGTCGCTGACGACCTCCTCGGACAACTCAGTTGTGACGTAGAGAGACGGCGCGTTGCTGTTGATAACGGCGGAGCGACACATGTACATCAGCGTGTTGCTCTTACCGACGCCGCTCGGAGCTACGACGGTGACGAGCGACTTCGGCGGGGCCCCCTTGGGCTTGAGCTGCTCGTCCATGAACAGCCCGGAGCTGACCCCGTTCGGCTCGTACTTCCGTCGCCGCTCGCGGCGCACCAGCCGGTCGCGGACGAAGAAGTGCCCGAGCCCGCCTCCGAGCGCGGACTGGACGTCCAGGATCTTCTGCACCTCGCCGTCGATCGCGTCGAAGTCCTGCGCGTCCAGGTGGTCGAGGCACGCGCGCACCACGCGGTCGGTGACCTGGTTCTTTATGAACTTGAACAGCTCACCCTTGACGTAGCTCCGATCCTTGACCGTGTGGTCGACGGTGTCGACCAGCGCCTCGATCGCGTCCAGGTTCTTGCTGGTGATCCTGCCGACCTTGGCGTCGCGGACCATCTCGATGCGCAGCGCGTCCTTGCTGATGCCGACGCCGCTGTCCCGCGCGTGCCCGACGACCTTCTGCGCGACCCACCGCAGCGCCGGAGTAGAGAACAGCTGGTGGTTGAGGTGGACGCCGGCGGTGGTCGCGAACTCCTGGTCCGCGAACAGCACCCGGAGCATCCGCTTCTCGAAATCTTTCCCGTAGTCGATCTTCCACGACGGGACGACGTCGTCCGCACCGCCAGCGTCGAACTCGCTCCGGTCGCTTTTCTTCCTCAATGGAAAGCCTTAGATGCCCGGATGCGGTGCACCGCGGCGACGAACTCGTTGCGGTCACAATCAATCGCGCCAGCAGAGACGACCAGCGCGCGTTTGCTCCTGCACACATCGTAGTGCGGGAAGCTAGCCGGCGGCGACGCCTGGAACCACCGGCGCTTCAGGCCGACCGCGATCGCCATCGCGTGGAGCTCGTCCGGCGTGTCCGCGATCATGTGGCACATGACCATCCGGCGACCCCGCGCCGACCTATACAAGTTGGCTGACTTGTCGACGTAGACGCTCAAGGCGCGCTCCTCTCGCCGAGCGCCCAGAGCACGGCGCGGCGAGCGCGCAGCTGGTTCCGGCGATCGTTGTAGAGCCGGCACCGACCCGACGGGTGCGGGATCCACGCCATGCGGATGACCCTGTCATTGACGCCGCCGCCCTGGTACAGGTGCTCCTCGACGTACCCGAACGATCCGTAGCAGGACCACGTCCGCGCGACGCGGGCGCCGAGCAGCAGCACGCGCAACGGCTCTCCGTCGTAGAAGTTAGCGTCGTCGAGCAGGTACGCGAGGACGCGCGCGCGCCCCGCCGCCGCGCGGCGAGCCGACCACGCTCCGTCACACAAGTTCACCCGCACGAGCTTGCCCAGCCAGGTCGTCGGCTCGACACCGGAATACTTCAACAACCGAGCACCAGCGGAGTTGCTCGGGTGCGGGAACAGCGGGAACCGCGCGTCCGTGTTAGGTCCCGGAGCTTCCCCGACGATCAAGCCGCGCGGCCTCGGAGGCGGGCCGAGCAACCTCTCCGCTGTCAGCCAGCGACTCCACGCCATGGCGTGGCGGCGCTCGATCTCCGCCCACGGAGACACCCTGGCCGCAGCGCCGGCCGTCACTTGGTCGTCCTCTCTTCCCAGAGGTCTCGCAGCGCGTCCCACACGCCCTTGCGCTCCAAGAACGCGCGGGAGAACCTCTCCGGCTGCTGCGCCAGCACGTCCGCGGGGTCGAGGCGCTGGACGCGGGCGATGCCCTTGAGCTGGCGCTCCTCGACGTACCACCGCTTGTGGTCGTCCTGCTCGGCGTCGAGCGTGACCTTGCGCGACCGCCTGATCACACCCGACGCTTTGTATTGCAGGTAGCGCACCCGCGCGCCCTCCGTACCCATCTGCTGCGGACTCGGGAGGAGGAACTTCTTGTGGTACGCCGAGGCCGACCGCCACATCGCGAACTGAGCGACGACGTACTCGCGAGCGTCGGCGTCCTCCTCCAGCGCGATGCGCGCGGCCTTACGGAAAGCTCGACGTGTCGACGCGTCGACGTCCTGCAGGCCCCGAGACGGCTTGTGTTGCCGCCCGCCCTTGGTCAGGGCGGACACCTCGGCCCTGACCGCCTCGTAGTAGAGCACGCAGATCTCCTCGGCCACCGCGCGCCGACGCTCTCTCCCGGGAGCACACGCTGCAACTGGTTGTGTCGCGGGCGCGCGATCGGGTGGCACCCTGAGTCAGTACCGTACACCGGCCTCGAGTGTCAAGATGCTTGATTGCCAGTATTCGCTGCTTCAGATCTCGACGAACGTCTCCTGCGTCTGCTTATCCACAGAACACACAGGTTTGTCCACAGAACCGTGCGCGCCGATGCTCGGTAAGGTGACCTGGAATCCTTCCGACTCATATAGCGCCAACCGCTCTTGACTGTGCTGCGCTAACCACTTGTGGGTCAAGTCGCAGAAATCTACAGCGTCGAGCCGGTTGTCTCCGACCTTGCGACGGAGACCGCGCCCGAGCTTCTGCAGCACGTTCGCGACCGACTGCCCTCCGTCCCCGATGACGAGCCCTCTGATGGCCGGGATGTCGACGCCCTCGCCAAGGATCGGTGAGCCGATCAGCACGAGGATCTTGCCGTCGGCGAGCCGATCCTTCTGACGCTCGACCTCGGAGATCGGCATCTGCCCGTGAACGAACGCGTGCGGGATCTCCGCTTCCCGGAGCAGCTCGGCGATCTTGTCGCCGTGCCACAGCTCGCGCACGAGCACGAGCGTCGGCCACTTCTTGCGCGCGAACGCCGCGGCCTCGCGCGCGATCATCCGGTTCCGCTCGTCGTTGAGCACGATGCCCTCCTTGTACACACCCTGCCAGTCGAGGTTCGCATCGAGCTTCGGACCGGAGACCTCGAGCATGCGGATGGTGGGCTTCGCGTTCACGCCGAGCTCGATGAGCTCGGCGTTCGTCACGCGCTCGACCACCGGGCCGAACGCCGCCTCCACCAGAAGCCCCTTGCCGTCCGCGAGGCCGAACGGCGTCCCCGACATGCCGAACCGCCACGGCGCGTCGATGCGCGACACCAGCCGGTAGAACGTCTTCGCCGACGCGTGGTGCGTCTCGTCGAGGATGAGCAGGTCGATCGTCTTGAGGTACTTCGCGATCACCTTCTTCTGCGTGTCGTTCCGCACCCGGGTCAAGCTCTGCACGGTGGCGATCGTGATGTGCTTCGGGTCGAATCTCCCGTCGCCGATCACGCCGATGTGCTCCTCGATCGTGCCGAGGCGGAGCGCGATGCGCTCGCGAGCCTGGCCGAGCAGCTGCTTCGTGTGGACCAGGAACAGGCACCGCCGCGAGGCCGCCTGGTTGAGGGTCTTGATGATCGCCGCCGCGATCTCCGTCTTCCCGCCTCCGGTCGCCACGTGGAGGAGCCCGCAACCGTTCTCGAGGGCCGCCGCGATGACCCTGAGCTGGTCCGGGCGCAGGGTGACTCCGGCGAGCATGTCGTCGGATATCTCCGTCGGGATCGGCCCGTGCGTCCTCGCGCGGTCGTCCCGCGTCCTCATCACCCGGTACCCAGCTTCGCGCAGCAGCGCCTTCACGCGCCTGGCGACCCCGGCCGGGAAGGTCCCGTCGTCGTCGTTCTTGTGGAAGACGTGCCTGCGCCCGTCCCACAGCCCGCTCTGCACGGTCGGGTTGAAGTGCGCGCCCTTCTGCTCGATGGCGAGCGCGTCGTCCAGCAACCCGAGGATCTTCTTGCGCGCTTTGCCAGCGTCAGCGTCGACTAGGTCCGGGTAGCTGAACGATACGCGGCAACGCACGTTGCTCAGTCGCGTGACCGTGGCGCGCCGCTCACCGACTACTCGCCCCACACGTCACGCCACGACACAGGTGTCTCCCGGTAGTCAGCCACCATCTTCTCGAAAGGGCGCCGCGTCAACGACGACTCGTCGACGACACGAGTTGAGGGATCCGGACCGATACGGACACGAGCGGCCATGAGGCGAGTCTCAGCCGCTGCGGCACGCTGCCTGGAACGTTTGGCACGATTTCGGGCTCGCCTCGCGACCCTGTTGGAATCCATGAGAGAAGACTACAATTTCGAGTTGACATCGTCAACGTGAACGTCGACGTTCACGATCCGGCGGAGAAAAGCTGGATCCTGACCGTCGTCTGCACGCCTGCCGCCCTCGCGACGGTCATCGCCGTGTAGGGCACGCCGACAGCGAACAAGACGGCGAACGGATCGACCGGGATCGTCGCGGACCCCGCTCCGCTCGTCAGCTTGACGACGACGGGGTTCGGCGCCGCCGGCACACCGTTCGGGAACCCCGGCGACGGCGGGACGCCGACGAACGGCATGACCTTGACGACGACGAGCGAGGCGCCGGCGGTGGCGATCGACCCGAAGCTGACCGCGGTGTCGCCGTCGGCGACGAGCGTGTACTCCTCCTCCTTGCGGCCGGAGCACGCCATGGTCTCCAGCACGTCGGATAGCCACGTCGGGTTCGACGACGTGTCGGTGCTCGGGACGAGCGACATGTACCTGAAGCGGCCGATGAGCTGAGCGGTCCCCGATATCGTCACGGTGCCTCCTAGAACGACGTTGTCACGGTCGGTTCGATGATGAGTTGCCGGTTGGTCATCACCTGCTGACGGTTGATCGGAGGGCCGCCGGGCAGCTGCACCCACGCGTCGCACCAGTACGTCTCGCGCGGATCGAGCAGCGCGGTGTCCGCGGGATCGATGAACACCCGGAACTGCCCCAGCGCGGCGCCGGTCTGCGGAGTGGTGACGAGGATCTGGTTGTCGACGCCACCGGCCGCGGTGTTCTTCTTCGCGATCAGGACGACCACGTCCTCGACGCGGTTCTTGACCGTGAACCACACCTTGGCCGAGGTCAGGTCGATCAGGTTGCCCGCGGCGAGCCGCACGGTGAACAGGAACACCTTGCTCGCGCCACGCGTGACGTGGAGCGCCACCGCAGGCGCCTGCGGGTGGGAGCAGCTCACGCGCCCTCCACGTCGGCGACCATCGCGGGGTCCGCCGCGACGACCGTCGCGGTCAGGTCACCGAAACTCGACACGTCCGCGACCGCGATCGCGGCGTCGAGCACCGAGGAGCACAGCACTTCACCGCTCATGGGCGGATGGTACCACGTCAGCGATAGTGCTCGATGAGCATGCCGGCGCCGGTGCTGACCAGACCGAGCAGCACCAAGCCGATCTTCAGCCAGAGGGCCCGCTTCGCCTTCTTACGGTCTCGCTCGTCGTCGATCTCCGCGATCTTCTCAGCCTTGTTTGTCTCGATGGCAGAGATCATCCTGACGCGCTTGATCTCTTGCTGCTCGGTCATCGCCGAACTCATGTTGTTAACGGTTGCAAGAGTCTTAGCCATGTCGACGCGCATATCTCCGAGCTTGACGTTGATCTCCCTGACGTCACCGCGCACTTCGTGGATCTCGTCACGGACAGCGATCAGCTTCTCGTCGTCTTCTTCTGCATGTTCCTCCAGCCGCTGCGACAGCTGCTCTATCCTGGCGAGGGCTGTGCGGCCGGGGACGCAGGCGCGGCTGCCGGGATCGGTCCCGTCGTTGAGAGTCGGAACCACCATCGACGGCCTCGTTGGTCGCTTGGGCATCTGACTCCCTCGGCTGAATGTGAGCACCCTGGTGGTCACATACTGCGTGGACCACCTTCATGATCAGTACCGCTTAACCTCCAGTTTCACCAGCGGAGTCGGCGCCGAGCCGTGCTACATTACGCTGCACACGAAATCAGTGCGGGAAATTACGCGACGATCGCGTGCGCTTCCCACTGCACCGTGGCAGCCGACGCCTGGACCACGATCCACGAGATCGTCCCGCTGAACTCCTCCTCGGATGACTTCAAGACGGTGATCTGCGACCCGTCGAGGAAGTTCACGAGGAGGTTGTTCGTCGCGTCGAGGTTACGGATTCGGATATAGCGGGCGAACGTCGTCGACGGCGCGATCAGCTGGGGCCCCGCTGGGTTGGATAGCTTCGCGCGACCGGCCGGGACCGGCATCGGAACGCGCACCGCGGTCGTCGTCGCGGGACCCGGTGATCCCCCGGTTCGACCATTGATGTTCACTGGCGTGCCGCGTACAACGTACATGTGTGCACCTCCTGCTTAAGATCTACCACGACCTACAGGTTGTCACCGTTGAGCAGGTGGTTCCAGGCGCGGCGCAGACGCCCGACGCTGTAGCTGTAGGGGCCCCCGGAAGCGCTGGTGGTCCCGACGAGCATGTAGGGACGGATCATGTCAGCCACGGGCAGCGTCGACACGACGATGTCGACCACCTTGTTGCCGTTGATGAACGCTCGGACCCTGAAGTTGGTGGACCCCGCGGTGGACACGTTCGCGCCGAGGATCTCGAGTCGCATACGGTACGTCGTGTTCGCCGCGATCGCGACACCCGTGTCCGTGTCCGTTGTAGAAGAACCGACGACGCGGAGTTGCCAATTCGCTGTCGTGTTCTGGTTGTAGAAGTAGACGAACCTGTTCTCTGACCCACCGTTGTTGTTCTGTATGCCGATCGCGAACAGGCGGTTGTTCGTCGCGTCGGATATCGTTCCCGTGGCGAGCATCCACTCTTGGACGTACGCGACGTCCGCGTTGAGGAAGCACTCGTACGCTTCGGCGGTGAGCGTTGCGCTACCCGACGACGAGTTGCCGCCCTGCCCGGACAGCGTCACCGACCGCTGGTTGATGCTCGCGCTCGGGTTCGAGTACGTGCGCCGTCCGAACCCGGCGTTCGTGTTCGCGTTGATCGACGTCCAGCGCCAACCCTCCGGGTCGGCGATCACCGTCGCGACGACGTTCGTCCAGAGGATCGTAGCCGGAGCTGCCGACACGGCGCAGTGCGCGGACAGCGACCCCTGCGGCGGGACAGTCCACGGCAGCATCGACCCGGAGGCTCCGGAGCCTCCGGTGATCACCGCGAGCGTCTTCACACCCGGAGCCGGGGTTCCTGGGTTGACCACCTCGGCGATCCTAATCCCCGACGCGGTGAACGCGTCCCCTGCGTCTTCCGTGTAGACCCGGAACGAGAACTGATTGCTGGCGCTGACGCTGATGTACGCGGCTTGGAACTGCGTCACCGTCATCCCCGGGTTGAGGCCGTGCAGCGAGATGCCCCACGCGGATACCCCCGTGCCGCTCAGCAGGACCCCGCCCCCGTTGGCGCCGGACGCGACCTGCGGGCCGTTCGTGCCAGTGCTCGATATGGCCGTGCCCGCCGACATCATCGAGCACGAGACCACCTTCGCCCCTCCGGACGCCCAGTTCTGATCGTATTCCGTGACCTGCCCCATCCGGTAGCCGCTGTGGTCGACGACGGAGCGGGTGAATCCCTGCCAGTCGCGCCACCTCGTCACCGGAGTCACGGTAGCTTCCGTCTGTGCGTTGAACATCCCGTCGAGCCCCGCCGTCGGCAGGGAGAACGCCCCGAAGTTGTTCGACGCGCTCGGCGTGAGGTTCCTCGAGCCTCTCCACATCGCCTGCCCGATCATGTAGAGCGCGACGTTGGCGAGGTCCTGCATCGTGCCAACCGGGCCGTTCATCGTGTTCACGGTCGGCAGCGTGGACGGGAGCGCGACCGAAGTGACCCTGTTGGTCGCGAACACGCCGTTCGGGGCGGTGGTCCCGTTGTACCCGGTCATCGTCACCGTGCCGCCCGAGTTGTTGGCGACGCCGAGGAAGCAGAGGGCCGTCGTCGCCCCGTTGATCACGTCGCTGGCCACGATCGACGTCTGGTCTCCGGCGCGCACGAAGAAGGCGACGCCGCCCTTCAGCTTGGTCGCGATGGACGACGGACCTTCCAGGTAAGGAGACGACACCGGGATGCTGCGGCGGACGGTGGTGTCGTCGCTGTTCTCGATGTAGTACGCGTAGATCTGAGAGTTCCCGACCGACAGCGTCAGGTCGACCTGGGTACCGGCCTCCTTCACGAGGAGCCGCCCGTTGGAGTCGAACGCGACCCCGAGCGCGGACTGGACGCGGATCTTGCCGTCGGTCGGCGCGGTCGGGTTGAGCGTCATCCCGAACCCTTGATAGATGAGCCCGGTCGGGGTCGTCGCCCCGACGTTGCGGGGCGCCGCCTCGACGGCGCGGGCGTACGCGTCGAGGTGCTCCCTCGGGGCGATGGACAGCGCGTCGACGTCGACCTGGTCCAACCGCTCGTTGGCCTGCATGCGCACGCGCTTCGGGTTGATGACGTCTCCAGTCGACATGCTTACCTCCTAGACGATCATGAGGCGGACGGTTACCCCGGCGGCGCGCACCAGCAGGTCCAGGTAGAACTGGACGATCTGGTAGAGACCTGTCCCGGTCAAGTATATGCGGTCGCTGTGCGGCGGAGTCGTCGCGGTGTCGGCTATCTCCTGCGGCACGACGAACGCCTGGTTGACTTGACCGCCGGGCACGTCGGTCGTCGTGACCGTCACCGTGCTGACGTTGGTGGCGCTGCTGTACGACAAACCGCCGACGACGCGCGCCTGGAACACCCCGTTGACGCTTATCTGGACCGACATCCCCGGCCGCGTCGAGCCGGTGACGTCGCCGACCACCGAGAGCGTGTTCGTCGCCGGGCCGGCCGCGGTCGAGTACAGCGACCCGACCCCGCTCGTCGCGACGTAGTCTCCGCGGTAGCTGGCGACCTCGTCTCCCGGGACCTCCAGGTAGAACCGCCCGCCACCCGTCGGCAGCGTCGAGGCGTTCACCTGGACCGTCGCCGCGCCCGCGGCGAACGAGTAGTTCACCACGACGTAGCTCGTCCAGGTACCCGGCGCCGTCTCGACGTAGACGGCCAGGCCAACCACCGAGACCGCGGAGGACGCGCTCAGGTCGAAGTCGGTCGTGAACACGTTCGACGAACCAGACGGCACGCGCGCGTACCCGCTGGCGCCGTGCACGTAGGACGCGGTCTCGATCGTCCCGGCTATGAGCGCCGCCGGCAACTCGATGATGACCTCGTTGGCGGCGACCTCGTACACCCTCCACGGCCTGCCGATCTGAGACGCGACCTGCGCCTGCGACCCGAACACCGCCGCGAGCAGCGCGTAGTAGGAGAGCAGGATCGACTTGGGGAGCCACGCGAGCACCTTGACCAGGCGGCGGTACAGCTCGTCGTCGCTCGTGTTCTCCGGACGAGGTACGCCGCGGTTGTTGCCGACCGCGTCCAGGTAGACGCCTCCGGCGGTGCTGACCAGCATGGTCCGCCGGACCTGCTGGATCACGCTCATGGCCGCTTCGGTTGACCCCACGTCACACCTCGTCCGGCAGGAAGTCGGCGGTCCCGAAGAGACCGCCGATCAGGTTGTCGCTCTGCCCGATCACCGTTATCAGGGCGCCGATGACCGAGCTGTAGTCCCTGTTGTACGGAGGCGGCAGCATGCGGCGCATCAGCTTCGCCTTGTAGCTGTCCCCCGTCGAACCTCCGAGGTCGAACGCGAGGTCGCCGGCGAGGTTACCCACGAGAGTCCTCCCGGGTCACAGCGTGTCTCCTATGACGAGGATCCGCGTCTTCAGGATCGAGTACCTCAGCCTGGCCGAGGTGCCTGGCGTGAGGACGGTGTCGGCGTGCGCACGCCCGGCGAAGCGCATCGACGCCGTGCCGAGCGCCGCGGCCTCGTCCTTGAGCGTCACGTTGCTGCCGCCGCTCGCGTTGTCGTTGCGGATCACGAGGTCTCGGCCGCCCGCGGAGTTGGCGTTGAGCGCGAGGCTGTTGATGTTCACAGCGACCGACGACGTCACGAGGATCAGCGACGCGCTGGCGAGCCCGGTCGGGCTGTAGTCGGTCTGGTCGGCGCTGAGCGAGGTGGGCGCGATCTCGTTGGAGTAGTAGACGGCGTTGGCGAACTCGGTGATGCCGCTCGTGGTGTTGAAGCGATTGTCTCCCCGGACCGTCGTTATCGCGGTGTTGCTCTGGCCGTTGAGCACGTCGACGGAGAAGCCGGTCTTGCCCACCGAGTTGGCGCCGGCCGAGCGCGTCGCGGCGTCGGTGATGGAGAGCGCGACCGGGAACAAAGCTCCGGCCGTCGTGTCGAACGACGAACCCGTCGTGTTGAGCTTCCACACGACGGAGCCGACCGTCTGGCCCGTCTTCGTGTTGTTCGTCGTGAACGCCGTGCCGTTCGCCGGGGCGTCCTGGACGATGGTGCCTCGGAACGTGTGCGTCGCCGTCGTGTCCAGGCCGAGCGTGACGCTGTCGTGCACCTTGCCGCTCTGGATAGCGGCGGTGACTGCCCCTCCGCCCAGGTTCTGGAAGATCTGCGTCCGCGTCATCGTGTCGGGCATGTCGTAGACGGCGACCTGGGTGTCGGTCGTCGTCGGAACCTGCCCCGACTGGATCGCGACGAGCGCGTCGAAGCTCGACAGCCCGCTGTTGATGTACTCGGACGGGCGGCGCAACGTGAACTGGTTCACCTTGCCGACGGACGCGAGGTACAGCGTGTGCCCGCTGCCGGGTGGCAAGTTATACAGGTGCGGGTAGTCGAGCGTCGTCCCGGCCACCGCGGTCGACGTCCCGGCCCCGGGCGACTGGATGGAGCCGCCGGCGCCGTAGCCGTCAACCTCACCGACGGACACGAACGACTGCATCCCGCCCTGGAACCCGAAGCACGCCGTCGCCGCCGAGTTCTCGTGCCAGTTGCCGCTCAGCAGCACCCCGTGGGATCCGCGCCTCACCTCGATGTGGCTGGACGTGTCCGTGCCGCAGAAGACGAACGACCCGTTCATGATCTCGGTCTGCCCCGCGCGGTCGATCGTTATCGCGCGGTCGCAGAAGATCGACGTCGCGAAGTAGACGCGGTTCTGGTCAGAGCGCGGACCGAAGTAGAGGCCGTACTTCGAGTAGTTGCTCTGGACGTACCAGAACGCGTTCAGGTCGGACTGTATGCCGACGAAGTTGGCCTCGAAGTGCTCGAGGCCGACGTTGCGCATGACGATCCCGCCGCCGCGCCAGTCCCACACCCCGTAGGCCCCCGCCTTGTAGTGGAGCCCGACCCCGCACGGCAGACCGATGCTGGCGAGCTGCGTGTCGGGTGCCCCGTGGCGGATCCACAGGTTCTCGATCAGGTGGTCCTGCGGCCCGTCGTAGTCCCCGACGTCCCACGCGTGCCCGTTGTCCGTGCCGATCTGTATGCAGTTGCCCGTCCCGACGCACTGGATCTCGGACCCGCCGTCCGAAGCTCTCCCGCCAAAGTCACCGACGAGGTGCGTGAACCTCGCGCTGATGGTGATCGTGGCGTCTACGAGGTAGTTCCCCTTCGGGAAGTATATCGTCTTGCCGGGGTTGGCGTTGATCGCTGCTTGGATGGCGGCACGGTCATTGGTGGAACCGTTGCCGACCGCGCCGTACGCCTTGATGTTCACGGTGCCGCGCTTCGCGACCGTCCTCAGGTCGTTCAACGCGTTGAACACGGCGTTGGCGTCGGCGGCGCTCCACTGCTGCGTCGGGTTGGTTACGGGTATCCTGTCCGTCTTCGGTCCCGGCAGGGCAGTGTTGTCGTCGACGAAGTTCGCGACCGCGCGCCCGACCCCGGCAGCTACGAGCACCAAGGCGATCGCGAGCGTTGATATCCTATACTTGCTGAAGCGTTTCATGGCGATACCTCGCTTGTTGCTTTCAGGTGCCGTTGCCGAGAGTGTCCACCGCGTTGATCGTGAACGACGCGGTCAGCGGCAGGGACCCCGCCGGCCAGCCCCCGTCGCGGAGGAGCGTGTACCTGTAACCGACGCGCCCGAGGGTGTCGGCGTACGCGACCCGGGAGTTCATGCCGTTCGAGTAGAACGCGCCGAAGCGCGACCCGTTGTGCACGACCTCGCTAGCGAGGATCCCCGGGAACGCCACGTCGATCCACGCGCGACGGATCGGGACGTTGATGTTGCCGCCGACGACCGTCACGATGATCGGCGTCGTCGTGGTCGCCGGCGGCAGCGGCGTGCTGACGGATACGACCGGGAGCACGGTCGCCGAGACGCCCCCGACGACCAGGAACGCCGTCCCGCGGACGCTCGTCCTCGCCACACCTCCCGCCGAGAGGTTGATGAGCGGCAGCAGGGTGCCAGGCTGGGTCGCCATCAGGTGAGCACCGGGGTGGTCAGCCCGTCCCACGCCCAAACGGCGCCGCCGGCGGAGCCGACCACGACGAACTGGTTGGAGCCGTACACGTCGCCGTCCGCGGCGCCGCTCAAGCGACCGACCCACCAGTCGACGAGGTTGCCGACCTTCCCCTGCGCACCGCTCGTGGTGGTCGCGATCGACACCGGCTGGATGAGGTACCCGACCGACCCCTGGAGCTCGGGCTGCGTGTTCCCGAACAGCGCCACCGACGCGGCCCAGACCTCGTAGCCGGCGACGCACTGGCAGGAGAACGGCGTGCTGGCGACCACGGTCCTCGCGAGCCCGCCGCGGGCGTTCACCGAGAACGCCGCGTTGAAACTCGTCCCGGCCAGGTTGGCCGGGGTGAACGCGAAGCCCCAGACCGGCGGGTTGAACGTCGCCGTCACGACGGTCGACGTCACCTGCTCGACCCCCCACACCAGGCCGACCCACGACCCCTGCCGAGCGACGTTGACCCGGAACCCTCGGTTGTCGGACCGGACGATGCAGTTCCAGACGCGGTCGGCCGACGCCGTGTTGTTGACCATGCTGGTCGCCGAGCAGATGACCTGCTCGTCGGTGGCGGTCGGCTGCTGGTTCGGCGAGCCCGCCGCGACGAACAAGCCGCCGGGGCTGAAGCTGACCCGGAAGACGTCGTCGGACGCGCCCTGGTACGCGACGAGGACGTTGACGCCGTTAGCGTCCGTCAGCACGACCCAGCTCTGCGCGTTGCCGGCGGCGGCGCCGCGAGTCGCCGCGTTGGCGCTGGTCGACCAGCGATCTACGCCGTCCATGGCGCCCGTGGTCCCGTCGCAGCTGCCCTTGACGGTGTAGCCGTTGGTCTTGAGCTTGGCCTTGACGCCGAACATGAGACGGGCCGACGTGTCGTTCAACGACACGAACGTGATCCGCTGGTTGATCTGGAAGCTGTACGTGGTGGACGGCGTCGGGAGAGCCATGGTGAGCGTTCCTCTTCTTAGACCAGCGTCACGTCAGCTGGCGTGATTCGCATGAGCGTTCCGCTGGGCACCGAGATGTTCGCCAGCGGCATGATGATCGTGACGTCGCCGACGCCGGGGACGGCCTTGATGGCGACGATCAGGTCCGATAGCGTCACCCGGGCCCCCATGCCGCTCGAGTTGACGATGGTCTGCACCGCCACCTGGACGGGAGTCACGAGCTGCGTGACCGTGAAGCCGACGGTCGGCACGACCGAGATGACGAACGCCTGCGTGATCGTGGTCGGCACCGCGACGAGTATCTGGGACCCGGCCGCGCGGAGGCCGGGGAAGGTGCTGAAGTCAGCGGGGTCGCCGTTGACCGCCCGCTGCACGTAGGCCGCGAGGCCACTCGAGTACAGGTACGCCCCGAGCGACGACGACGCGCCGTCGTTCGCCGCCACGAGCCCGTCGTGCGTGCTGAGCGACGCGGCGAGCTCCAGGTCACCTGTCGACGGGTTGAACTCGAAGTCGGTGCCCGGCGTGAGCGGGCTGCCGGAGAGGTCGTAGACCGAGTAGACGCCGGGGCTCGGCACGTCGCCGTTCGTGAAGATGAACCGGACGGACGTGTTGGACAGCACGCTGCGGAACACGTTGTCGCCGGTCTTCAGCCACATGCCCGCGAACGCGTTCGTCACCATGCTCTGCGTCGTGTCCTCCAGGAAGTTCACGCCGACGGAGGTGGAGGTCCCTCGGACCGTAGTCGCGCTCGAGAACAGGCGGGGCGCGACGGGGTCGACCGTGGAGTAGTTGTACGGCGGCCCGTACGTGCCGAGCTTACCTCGAGCGTCCCCCGTGACAGCGTCCGAGATGATGACGTCGCGGCCGAGGAACGGCTGCTGCCCCAGCGAGAACCCCGGAGTGCCGTCGGTGATGTAGAGGAGGCCCCGGCCGGACGCCGATACCGGGTCGACGAGCTGGACGAACGCGACGGAGGCGCCGGTCTCCGGATCGACCAGGTCCTTCACCTTCGTGGTGATCGACAGCGGCGTGCCTCCGCCGGAGAAGCTCTGGATCGTGTCCTTGATCCTCTGCCTGTAGTTGTCGTCGGACTCGCGGTCCGCGCCGCGCGTGGCGGACGCAGGGTTGGTCACGGTGGCGCCGGCGAACGGCGGGGTCGTCCACTGCGTGATCTGGTTCGCGCCGACGCGCGTCGACGCGCCGACGAGCACCGACCTCACCGGGATGAGGCCGGACACGAAGTCGCCGTCGAACAGCGTGCCGCCCGGCGACTGCACCACGAAGTTGACCTGCGCAGATGACGGCGTCGGAGGCACGCGCGGTTGGGCTCCGACGGGTATGACGTGGTCGGTCCCGTCCGTCCCCTGGATCACAACGGACCCTGCAGCGTGGATGAACGTCGCCGGCGACCCCAGCGTCAGCACGTCGCCCGACCGCGTGAACGACACCTTCTCCTGCGACGTCGTGGATCGGTCGAATATCACCGTCCCCGACGTGCTCCACGCAGACCCGGTGCCAGCGAGCAGGGTGGCGGTGAGGGCGCCGACGCTGACGGTCGAGGCGAGCGTCGACCGGATCGACACACTCGTCACCACCTCGCCACTCGCGTGGCTCCGCTGCAGCACGGGCGACGTCCCAGATAGCACCACCGTGAACGTGTTCACGGAGCGCGTGTAGATCAGGTCCTCCTCGTTGGGGGCCCCCGCGTTGATGGTGATCGCCCCGGAGGTCGGGAAGGCAGACCCGTCGACCACGTCGAACGTGGCACTGTTGTAGTTGACGTCGGACGCGAGCGTGGTCGTCCTGAGGAAGGTCCCGTTGCCGACCACGATCGAGGCGACGCTCGTGTTGGCCTGTCGGCGCCGCAGATCGATGATGAGATCGGACCCGATCTCGACCGCGCGCTCGTCGAGGTCGTCGCCGCGGCACTTGTCGAGGGAGAACAGGTTCGGCAACCGGCTCATCTGCACGTACTGGTCGGCGTCGGAGAGCGCCGAGCACTCGAGGATCGTGCGGACCAGAGACCCCGGCGTGAGGTCGATGTTCGGCCCGAGACCGCCGGCCACCGGCGACGCCTGCGCGTGCGCGAACATGTCCGCCAGTATCTCCGGGTAGGTCAGGAATCTTATGGATGTTGGCACTGCTATGCTCCGACCTGGATGGTGATCGGCTGCGCCACGCGGGCGTCGACTGGCTGCAACTCGAGGCTCACCGTGACCACGTCGTTGGCGACGCTGAGCTGCACGTTGCGGACCTTGTCGACGCGGCGGTCAGACAGCAGCGACCGGCGGATGAAGAACGAGTAGAGGACGCCGACGTCGTCGGTGAACGGGCGGCCGATCGGGGCAATCATCCCGTACGACCTGTGGAACGGATGCTCGCCGAGCGGGCACCGCGAGCGCAGCGTTATCGCCTGGAACAGGTTGTCGAGGCCCCTCGCGGTAGCGAAGTCCGACGTGGCACCGAGCGCGAGGTCGCAGCGACCGTCCGCACCGAACACGGCGAGCAGGTCGACGCCGTACGCCCGCGTCTCCGCGGTCACCGGGCGCCGCGGGTCGAACTGGACGTATGCGACGGTGTACGTCGTGACTCCCGGCGTGATCGTGATGACCCAGCTGCTGTTGAGCGTGAGCTGGTTCACCGTGTTCGCGGCGCAGACCAGCGTCTGCTGAGACGACCCGGTGGTCGCCGTCACCGAGTAGCCGACCCACTGGTCCGTGATCCACTCGGCGGTGCTGTCGATCAACTTGTCGAACGAGGCGGACGTGTCGACCACGCCGGACGTCGACGGGGCGTCGGACGCACCGACCCCAGCGAACGCGGTCGCGATCGACTTCGCGGGGGCCGGCACGAGGACGCGCTCGCCCCACGCGAGCGTGTTCGACGGCTTCGACCCGGCGTCGGCGACGATGAACGGGAACTCCAGCTTGTTCAGCAGCACGATGTCGGAGAAGCGCTCGACCCTGCCGAACACGCGACGAGCCAGTGCGTACACGTCTTCGCCATCGTTGATGGTGACCGTTACGTGCTGCGAGGCGTCAGCGAGCTTCTCGACGTCGGTCACCAGCGCCAACCCGGACGACCCGATGAACGGGTTCGCGTCCAGCGAGCCGGCGCTGCCGGCGGGCTCGCGCATGAGGTCGGTCGTCGACCCCTGCTTCATCCGGCCTTGCGAGAACCGCTGGTCGGTGTCCCGCACGTCGCGCTGCGGCTGCGAGGCCACGAGCGTGCTGACCTGGACCATCATGCGGTCCGACAGTCGCGTCACCTCCAGAGCCCACGCGTTGATCTCCTGAGCGATGTTGTCGGGCGCGAACTTGTGGACGGTGTTGAACAACCCGTCGAGCGAGCTGCTCAGCTGGGCCATCAGCGTCGGCACCGTCTCGAGCAGCGCGAAGAACGTGTCGTGTACGTTCGCGAAGAACCCGATCACCGCGTCGAGCTTGTTCAGCGTCGCTTGGAACGAGCGCTGCACGACCGCGTCCGTGAGCTTCAAGAAGTCGAGACCGCTCGTCACCATGTCGCCGAACCGAGCGACCGTGACCAGGATCGACGTCTTCGACGCCGCGCTCAGCCCGCCCGCGATCTTGGCCAAGGCGCCGCCGACGTTGTTCGTGTTCAGCCGCGCGTTGCCCGCGATGACCGGCGACGCTCCGGACACCGGATTGACCTCCTCGTTCTTGCCCGTCGTGTCGGCGCGCTCGATGCACTGAAACTGGATGCTGTACTCGTACGACATAGGGCGGTGGCTGGAACGCGTCATGTCGAACGACTGCGGCTCGATGCGCCAGAAATCATCGTTTTTGTAGTCGAAGAAGTAGAACGTCACGTCCAAGTTACCGCGCCTCCGCTCGTCGCCGTACAGGTCGAACAAATAGCGAAGCTTCTGAAACTGCATGTATCCAGATATCGCTCCGAGCTGGCCGTCGAGGTCTGCGACGTTCGGCGTGAGGCGGCCGAACGACGGCTGCAGCGACACCGCCGAGTTCGGAGGCAAGAACCCTGAAGTCCCGGAGATCGACCCCGGCCTGAGCACCTGCCCTCTGGACTCGATCGTCTTACCTCCGTCCTGCATCACCGTGACCGAGGTCGCGAACGGGCCGCGCAGCTGCAGCTGCTGCGGCAGGGAGAGAGACACGAACCGGCCCTCGTCGATGATGGAGGTCGCGCTGAACGCGCCGCTGTTCTGGTCGAGCGTCGTGAGGTCCTCGCCTGCCTTCAGCATCGCGAAGACGTACTTGTACGCCTTCGCGTAGCGCCGGCCCCGGGCGTCGTCTGGCTGCTGTGAAGGTATGAACGGCGGCATTGTTCGCTACGATATCGGCGACACCACGGGTCCCGGGAACGTGGCGGTGCCGCCGATTATAGCTTGGTTGTAGAGCACGGTCGCGACCGCGTCCGTGGCCGCGGCCTGGCTCGCCTGCGACGCGGTGTTCGCGGCGAACGTCGCGTCGAGCAGCACCTGCAGCCCCGCGTGCGGCGGAGGGACGATCGCCGTCGCGCCGGCGAACGACGTCGCCAGACCCCCAGCCACCGCGGCCCAGAACGCCTGGACCGCGCCGGTCAACACCGCCGACCCAGCTCCGGGGGTGCTGATCCCGACGAGGGCGAGCTGCATCGCGGCCTTCCCGAGCCCGACCCCGGCCGGGGTGATCGGCACCGCTCCGGCGACGGCGTCGCCGGCGAAGACGGCGTACGCGTCCGCCAGCGTCGCGATCGCGGCGGCCTCGGTCGCCGCCGGCGCGAGGTTGACCAGCTGGGCCGCGAGGGCTCCTTGGGACATCGCCATCAGCCCTGGTCCTTCTGCGTGAAGGCCATGTTGCTCAGGATGGAGTCGAGGTTCGCCTTGAGGTTGGTCAGCGTCGCGGACGACGGCGGCAGCATCGGACCCGACGGCCCGACGCCGGTCGGGTACGTCGCGGCGAGCAGCGCGTCGATGAGGTCCGACATGAGCGCCTTGAGCTGCTGGCCGAGCACGTGGTTCTCGGCGGCGCCGACGTCGCCGTGGTACAGCTTCTTGCCCGGCGCCGGGCGCACCTGGACGTCGCCGCTGTCCAGCATAGCGACCATCGACCCGCTCTTGTGCTTGATGCGGTACTCGCCGCTGGACGCGATCTCGATGCTCGTGCCCTTGTGCTGGGTCAGCCTGCGCTCACCCTGCGCGGCGGTGGCTCCGTACTGCGACCCGGAGTGCCGGAACACGCCGACGATCACCGGGCGCGACCGGGACCCGGAGATGAACCCGACGAGGACCTGGTCCCCGTCGACGTCGTTCGCCGGCGTGTGCTCGTTGGCGAGGGCGCCCGTGGCTCCGGTGGTCCCCGAGAGGAACGACGTCGTCGGCCGGAGCACGCTGTCGTCCCCGTCCTCGACCCCGCTCATCTGCGACAGCTGCCGGCACCCCGGGTAGGGCTCCCCCGTGTGGAGGTCGCGGCACGTGTACTCGACGAACCGCTTCGATCGGTTGCGCGGGTCGTCGACGTAGTACCTCGCGGTGACGACCATCTCGCGCATGTCCATGATCGAGAAGTGCGCCCGCACGCCCGCCAGCGCGTACTCGCCACGCGTAGCTCCCGCCTGGATGGGGTGGCCGTCGTGGGTCCACTCCGTCGTCACTGGGACCCTCCGGTGATCGCGAAGCCGTCGTGCTGGAAGTCGCCGACCGGGACGAGCGGCACGGTCGCGCTGCTGACGACGCGCCCGCGCGTGAGCGTGAGCGAGCTGTGGCTGTTCCCGGGCTCCTTGCTGAACGAGTGGTGCACGCCCTGGACGTAGAAGTCGTAGGTCAACCCGCGGCGGAACAACCGGAGGCGCGTACCGACGCGGATGCTCGGGCAGAATCGCATCGTCAGCGTCCCGGCGTACCAGGACTCGTTCTGAGCGTACCAGGTCGACAGCAAGTTGACGTACTGCCGGAACACGTCGCCGAAGTCGGTCTTCGTGCTGCCCTTGCTGAACGTCACCGAGGCGGCGCTCGAGGCGAACATGTAGCGCGTCTCGGCCTCCATGCGGCGGAACCCGAACTTGGCGACCGACTGCGGCACCGTGCGGATCCCGGCGACCACCTCCTGGAGCTTCACGTCCAGCCCCGGGAACCGGACGCGGAACCAGTTGAAGACGTCGTGCGATGAGCGCGCGAGCTCGCTCGACTCCACCTCGGTGGAGTCGACCTCGGTGACCGGCAACGCGTTGAAGGCGTCGGCGTCGTACGGGCGCTGCCGGAACACGAGCGCGACGACCGAGGTCCCGTCCGCCAAGCTCGACGCGGTGGCGCCGCCGGCGGTCCGCGTCGAGCTCGACCGGAACAGGTTGCTGTTGAGGACGGTCTTCACGGTGGTGTCCTGGCTCACCAAATCGTCAGGATTGTCTGCATAGAAGTTATCCCTGGATGCCTTCGCGACCAGGTCTCTGAACTTCCTCTCTTGCGCTGACACGTCGCGCACGTCGATGAAGAACTCGTTCACCACCGGGTTGGCGTAGCTCTCCAGCAGCGACCACACGTTCCCAGCCTGGATGATGCCCGGAGGCTCGGCGACCGCGTAGAACGGCAGCGGATTCTGCACGTAGGACGTGACGTCGAGTAAGCTGATCAGCTGCGCCGGGCTCGACGAACCATCTGACGCGGTCAGCTTCCACTGCAAGCGCGCGAGCTCGCTCCCCGTCTGGTCGGCGTCGTAGAGCAGCAGCAGCAGGATGAGCACGTTCTCCAGCGGGCTCAGCGCGAGCTGCTTCTTCTCCCCGAACAGCCGGGCGATGAAGTCGCCCGTGTACGCGGCGTTCTCGACCTGCGCGAAGGTCTGGTCGAACACCGTGGACGACTCGGAGAGGACGACGGCGAGGTCCCGGGCGGAGACGCTGACGACGTCGACGGTCGCCTGCTGCTGGACGGTGGTGGACTCCGCGACGCGGTCGACCACCACGACGGCGACGAGCGTGCCGACGAAGCGGTTCCGCGGCTCGTAGTCCCCAGCGTCGTTCATGAACACGATCAGGACGTCGCCAGGCAGGATCGTCTCCAGGTACCGGGCGCGCGGCTTGAGCTGGACCGACAGCGCCCCGACGACGCCGTCGACGTCCTTCGCCCACGAGCACGCCATGACGTCGCTCGACTCCTCGCCGAGCCACGCCGTGCCGGTCTGCCCTCCGTACGCCTTGTTCACGTCCGCCGGCAGCGCGGCGTCGGTCGCGAGGAGACCTTGCGCGGCGACGATCTGCTTGAGGACGTCGCTGGCGTCGAACTGCGCCGAGCGCGCGACGTGGAGCACGTCACACGTGTTGTTGACGTCGCGAACGTCACCCGCTGACGGGACGACCCTCACCGCGTGCCTCCGACGATCTGGCCGGGCGAGCTCACGACGGACGGCGTCGCGGCGCGCGCGCGGATCACGGGGCGCCCCGACGGGTCCTGGTGCACGTACACGTTGACGTCGGTCGTCACGTGGACCGCGTTGCCTGCCGAGCTCGACGACGACGACGATGACGGCGCCGCGCCGGCGCCTACCACGGACCCCGTGACGCCGCCGGTCAGCGACCCCGGCGCGATCCCGCCGGGGCGCATCGGGTCGAGCCCGACCCCGCCGGCGCTGGTCTGGCCGACGTGGAGGTGGGTGCGCACGCGCTGGCCTCCCGGGCCCTGCCAGAACTGGTTGCTGAACGTCCGGCCGAGCGGCGTGCCCCGCGAGATGCGGCGCCCGACGCTCAGGCTCGCCGGGAAGGTCTTGGGGTCGATGTGGTAGAGCTTCCACAGCACACCATCCGCGGCGCGGATGTGGACCGCCGCGCCGACCTCGAGCCCGACGCCGTTCCGGTTGATGTGCTCGATCACGCCGTCGACCGGGCACGTGACGGCGGTGCCTGGCGGGAACGCGAGGTCGACGCCTGGGTGCGGCGCCCGGCCCGGGATCGGGGATCCGAACCCCTGCGTCGCGAACTGCTGGTACCCGGACCCCGACGCGCCGGAGGTGCCCGGCGACGGCGCGGCGCTCCCGGCGGGCGCCGGCGACCCGGAGTCGAACATGAACTGCCCGGAGCGCAGCTCGTCCGCGGTCATGCCGGCGGACGGGTCCCTGGCCTGGATCCGGCGCATGCGGTCAGCCTGGTTCCGCTTGAGCTGCTCCTGCGGACCGCCCGGCACGAGCGGCTTGTTCTCCTGGATGCCGGAGATCCCGGACGGGCGCTGCGCCTCGGACTCGCTCCGCCGCGGGCCGAGCGCGGTGTCGGGCAGCGGCGCCGTGCCGGTGACCTGCTGGATCCCGATCGCGACGGCCTCGGACGACGGCGGCTTGAACAGCGGACCCTGGGTCCGCTTCCTCGCCTTGAGCAGGGTCGCGATCTTGAGCTGCGACAACCCCGTCCCGAGCGTCGCGGCGACGCCGGCGATGCGGTCGAGCGCGCGGTCAGCGTCCGGGCCGTCCGGCATCGACATCCACTCGCGCACGCCCGAGACGCCCATCATCTGGTCGATGATCCGCTCCTCGAGCTCGGTGTCCGGCTGCTCACCGGCCCGCGCCATGCGCGCGGTCGCGCCGAAGTAGTCCCCGCCGGTCAGCTGCAGCGCGCCGCGGAGCGCCAGCGGCGAGCTCGTGTTGCTCGCCATCGCCCGGAGCGCGGCGTGCATCGACTGGGACGCGGGCGTGTCTCCCTGGTAGCGGGCCCCGAGGCTGCCGACGAACTGCTGCTGCGACGCCACCTCCTTCCAGGCGATGTCGGTGTCGACGCTCGACTGGGCCGCCCGCTGCCACATGGTCAGCATCTCGCCCCAGCGACCGCGCTCCAGCCCGGTCGCGACGGCGACGCCGATCGCGTTCGCCAGGACCTCGCTCTCCTGGCCCGGCTTCAGGCCAGCCCTGCGGAGACCACCCGCCGTCTCGGCGGTCTCCTGGCCGAGGCCGAGCGTGCCCTGCATGTTCATGACCGCCTCCATCCCCGAGCCCTGGTTCAGCCCGCGGCGGAAGCCGGAGTGGAGGAGCTGCTGCGTCTCCGACCTGCTGAACCCGTAGCGCTTGACGAACTGCTCCCTGTAGTCGTCGTCCTCCCACATGTTGGTGAACGAGTTCATCGCGTCCTCGCCGGCGTCGCGGAACAGCTCGTACTGCATGTTCTTGAACTCGTCGTTCTTCTGCATCACCTGGTGGAACGGCCCGGTGACCGCGCCGAGCAGGCTGCCTGCGATCGGGATCTGGCTGACGAGGTTGTGCACGAACCCCATGACGTCGGTGCCGTAGAACCCGCCCATGAACATCTTCATGGTCGACGGCATGAGCGCGGCGGCGAGGTCGCCGGCTCGGGAGATGATCTGCGCGGCCCCTCCGAACCCGCCCCCGCCGACGCGAGCCCCGGGTCCCGGCTGCGCCAGGCCGGCGGCGGGTCCGACACCGCCCGGCCCGCCGCCGGGGCCGCCGCCTCCAGTCCCGACGCCCCCACCGCCGCCACCGAGGTAGACGCCTCCGGCGAGCGCGTTGAACCCGGTGATGAGCGTGCGGTTAACCTGTTGGATCGCGCTGACCACCCCGGCGATGGTGTTCTGCGAGCCCTGCTGCGCCGGCGGCGGCTGCGTCGGCAGCAGCCCGTTGCCGAGCAGGTTGGCGCTGATGCCCTTCTCGAACGTCTGCGCGAGGACGTTGGTGGCCTGCGACGCGGCGCGCTGCAGCGCCTCGACGTCGATCCCGAGCTGGAGCTTGATGTCGTCGGCCATCAGCGCCCGCCCTCGCCGCCGTGCTTGGCCTGGTGGCGCGCGCGGGACGCGGCCTTGACCGCCTCCCACTGCTCCCTCGCCTCCGGGTCCTTGAACGCCTCGTCGAAGTCGATCTCCTTGCCGAGCGCGGCGTCCGCCTGCCACCTGTCGACCAGCGCGTCCCCGGTCTTGTGCACGTAGAGCCCGGACTCTTGGACGCTCTGCGGGAACTCCTCCGCTGGGTCGCTCTCGATGACGTCCTCCAGGTACTCGATCATCAGCTCCTCCAGCGTGTACTCGGCTAGCAGCGGGTCCTTCCGTGGCCGGTTGTACTTCTTACACCACCACCGCTGCAGCGACTCGTTGCGGACCCGGGCAGCTGCTACGGCGCGCAGCAGTCGGCGGTCGTCACCCCACGCGTGCTCGAAAGGTGCTCGACCACGCCACCACGTGGTCCCACACGTCACGCAGTGGGCTAGCGGTGAAGAACTCGCTCGGTTTCCACCAAGCCGGGACATCCGTCAGGATGTAGTGCAGGTCCGCCATCATCTGATGCATGATGTCGGTCATAGGGTCGACCTTCTCGCCGCCATTCAGCTTCGCCTTGTAGACGGCGATCTGACCCATGGCGCCGAGGCCGGGACGCGTCGCCGTGAACGTCCCGACGTTGACGATCCCGGTCTCGGCGTTCGTCCACGTCACGGTGAACGACTTCGTGAACGAGACGGCTTTGTCGTCTTTGGTGTCGACGATCTTGACTACGTCCTTATTGCCGTCATCGCTCACGGCTGGACCTCGGACTCGTCGAGCGCCCGGATCGCGACGAAGTTGACGTTCTGGCCGACGATGCCGCGCGGGGTGATGTTGAAGTTGTAGCTCGACGTCTTCACCGTCTGGAACTGGTGGAGGATCTTCCCCGTAACCTGGTGGTCCTGGATGACCGCGTCGACGCCCTGGATGCGGAAGATCTGGTCGAACTTCGGGAAGATCTGCTGCTGCTTCAGCGACCCGGGGGCGTTGACATCGTCGCTCGCGCCCTGAGACACGGTGCGGAACAGCTGCGCGCCGAGCGTGACCCGGTACCCGACCGGGACGTGCTCGCGCACCTCCAGGTGGTCGAGCGTGTCGACCGGCTCGTACTGGATCTCCTCGGACCCCGACACGCCGGACGCGAATCCGACGATCTCGCCGTTGAACAGGAACACGCACCGAGCGCCGGATATGACGCGGGTGCCTTGGCCTAGCGGGAGCGCGGTGCGTGCCATCTGTCAGCTCCTCTCCTACGCCGCCGCGCCGCTGATCTGGGCGGGGACGAGGACGATCGTGGTGAGCACGTAGTTGATGCCCGGGGTGATGGTGACCGTGACGTCGACCCTCAGCTGGTCACCGCTGAGGGACCAGTTGACCTTGCGCCACGCGTTGACGCGCTGACCGTTCGCGGTGCTGTCGGTGATCAGGCCGGCGTCCTTGAACGGCTGCATCACGGTGGCGACGACCGCCGGGACGGTTGACACCCGCTGCAGCGACCCGCCGCGGCCGACGAACGCGTCCTGCAGCGCCTGGCGCAGGTTGAACGCCACGAGCTTCCACCCCTGGACGATGATCTCCTCGGTGTACGCGTCGTTGTTCGACCGCGTGTACGTGGTGATCATCTTGTCGAACCGGAACCCGCGACCACGCACCTGGTTGACCACGCAGACGCCGTTCAGCTCCATCGCCACGACGTCGGTGTTGTTCTGCTCGGACCACGTGGCGTCGCTGCTGACGCCGGTGACGTTGGCGAACTTCCAGGTGAGCGGCTCGCCCAGCGGCGCGCCGGCGCGCATGCCGGCGGCGACGCACGCCGTCGCCCACTCCGGGAAAAAGATGCTCTGGCCGGCGGTGTAGTTGAGGAGTGACCCGCCGATGTACGTCTGACCACCGACGCTGGCGGTGCGCTGCACCCGCTGCCCAAACAGTTCGAGGTGCTCGCTGTTCTGCGCGTTGGCCGTCGCGATGAGGGTCGTCTTGTTCTGGCTCACGCCGATCCACGCCTGGACCTCGTTCTGGCCCGCCGTGGAGCTCGCGAGCTTCGCGTACGCCACGGCGGCGCTCGCGATCGACGCGATCGTGAAGGTGCCCTGGGCGGTGACGGCGTCGGCGGACGCGAGCGGGATCGTCTGGTTGATCCGGACGTTCGACAGCGCGGTGAACCCGTCGGCCCAGTTGGTGTTCGTCGACGTGCCGCGCGTCCCTCCGGTCAGCTGGGTCGCGGCGAGCGGCCCGGTGAACGCCACCGCCCCCGCCGTGGACGTGGCGCTGATCTGCTGGCTGTTCGCGTTGACCCAGTTGACGATGTCCGCGTTCTTCGCGAACACGGTGGTCAGCGCCGTCTTGATGTCGACCGCCGTCACCCCGTCGAGCTGGCCGCTCGCGAAGCTGTTGCTGTTGGTGACCAACGCGGTCACCGCGTACTTGCCGGTCGCCGAGATGGCTTGCAGCAACAGCGACAGCGTCGGGTAATCAGCGAAGCTGAGGCTGAGGTTGTCGGCGGCGGCTCCCGTGACGGTCGTGGTCAGCGTCGTGGCGTTGATCGTCATCGTCGCGGCCGAGCCGGCGCCGGTATACTGGACCGTGAACTTGCCCGTACCGCCGACGACCGTGCTGACCTCGGAGATGAGGGCGCCGAACGCGTCGAGGTTCGTGACCGTGACGACGAACCCCGGGGAGCTCACCGCCACCGCCACGGTGATGTTGTTCTGCAGGATGCCCCATTGCAGAGACGTGAACGTGAACGGCGCGCTGGTCACGGTCGACCGCGTCCCGCCGTTGACCTTGTAGCAGACGATCTGCTGCGCCCCGGTCGGGACGCGAGGGTCGCCGCTCGGGTCAGCTACCATCGCGGCGGCCTCGACGAGGTCCCCGGACACGTACGCCTTCCTGACGTCGGCCGGTGCCAGGAACGACAGCGGGACCCGAGGTTGGCCCTGGTCCGCCTCCCCGATCAGGCCGACGATGCCGAGCCCCTGCAGCACCGTGCTCTGGAACTGCGACGCGTCGATCTGCGTGTACGCGCCAGGACGAACGATGACCTGACCATTGAACATGACTTGCGTGGTCATTAAGACTTCACCTCGTGGTGGTTGGCGAAAATCTCATCGAACTCACTGACGCTGGCGGTGCGCACGTCTGTATAGGCGAGCATGCTCGCCTGGAGGATCACGTTGTTGATCTGCTTGACCACGAAGTAGACCTGGATGGTCACCGCGTCAGGGCCCAGGTACCTCGCCTGGCGCACCTGGCGCGCGGCGACGGCCTCGGGCGTCGTGATCGGCGAAGCCACCTCGTCGCGGTACGTGCGACCGACCGCGGCGGGTTTCTCCTTGTCGTCCTGGCTGTCTTGCGGCATGGAGTTCAGCTCCTATCCTACATCAAAAAACCGCGGGGCCCTCGGCACATTTACCACGGCCGCGGCGCCTACATCAGGTCACCGACGGCTCGACGACGGTATCGACCTCCTCGCCGTCGATGAACTCAGCGACGCTGAGCCCCAAGCTGACGGACGCGATCGCGCTGCTCGCGTCGCCGTTGAAGTCGAAGATGGTCATGTAGCGGGCCTGCAGCACCCTGTAGTACACGAACTGCGGCATCCTGTCGGTGTCGTGCTCCAGCACGCCGCCCGACAAGCTAAGGTTGTGGACGTCGTAGAACCGATCGAGCGACGCTTTGTTGTGAAGCACGATGAACTTCACGAGCGTGTACAAGAACAGCGTCAATCTATCGTCGTCCGACGCGATGTATATGTTGGTGTTATGTATCTCTGGAATTCCGTACGCGAGCGATTCTGTAACTGTCTGTCCGCTGAACTGCCCGCGGATCGTTGTGCCGACAGAGTCGCCAAGAAACGTGCTGGTGGTGTCTTCCGCTTCTGACTGCGGCTCCACAACGATCATCGCCAGACTTACCGGGTCCCTCGGCCAACTTACGTCCAGATATATGTTCTGGTTCTGCAGCAGCCACTGCTTGAACTGCTCGCGCGTGTCGTGAGGCACGAACGCGAACAGCTGGTCGACGACGTCGTCGGGCGTCCCGATCTTCTCCCTCACCCGCCCGATCGCCCACCCGATGAGCTGGCGGATGGCGAACTCCGGGATGCGCAGCCCGGCCGGCTGCGTCTGCGGGACCGTGAAGTTGCTGCTCGGGCTCGACACCGTGTCCGACATCACGCGCTCCTCGCCGCGATCGCGTCGCGGATGATCGCCGCGATCTCCCGGCGCGATCGCGGCAGCACCTCGTCGAGGACGTGGCGCGCCTTGAACCCCGGGTGCCACCACGACGACGCCGCGCTGCGCGACGATATCCTGCGTATGGTCGTATACCGCACCACCAACCCACCTCCCCGCTTCCGGGTCGCGCTGCGCACGAGGTCGTCGTGGACACCGCGCTTGTGCTTGACCTCCTGCTTCTTCGGCGCGACCCCGATCGCCTGGGCGACCGGACCGCGGTGGAGCGCGCGCGTGAATACCCTACCTTCGGTCCTCGCCGGTAGCCTGACCTGGCCGACGCCACCGGAGCTCCTGGCCGCCCGGCGGCCCGCCGTGCGGATCGCCTGCGGGACCGATCCGGGCTTGTGGCGAATCGGGACGTCCACGTAGACGCCGCCGCTTTTGCTCGGCTTCCCGCGCGAGAGCAGCTTCGCCTTCATGTCGAACGCCGGGGCGCCGCGCTCGGCCGCGACCACGATCGGGTCAGTGACCGTGATCGTCACCGCCTTCTCCGTGACGACCACGGCGTCGGCGCCGGCGAGCGCCGCCTTGTACTGCGGCGCGAAGCCCATAGCCAGCTTGTCCGCCGCCGCGGACGCCCGGTCGCGGACGAGGGACGCGATCCGCGGTCCGGCCACGTCGACTACGGCGCGCGCGTACGCGCGCGACACCTTGTCCGCGAGGAACCCTCTGCTACTCGAAGGGATTCTTATCGACAATTTGACGCGCATCTGCACCTTCGTTCCGCGTGAGGTAGTCGAGCTTCGCCACCGCCTGCACCGGGAACTGGTAGTGCTGACCCTCGATGGTGGAGTCGCGATGGTGGTGGACGAGGTCGAGGACGACGTACCGCGGTCGGTAGTCGTAGCACACGGTGTAGAAGCTGCCGGCGTCGGGCTGAACCGGACCGAGCCACTCGACCGACGAGTCGTCCGCCGAGGTCCGGAAGTCGACACCGTCCGCGAACGAGACGAGCGTCCCGGATCGGTCGACCCACGCGACGTGGTGGAAGCACAGCGGCGCGTACTTGAGCTTGTCCGCCGCGACCCCGGGCTGGCGGACCAGGCGCTGCGTGAACCGCCCGACGCCGTTCTGCAGGGTCAGCCTGTCGAAGTAGTCCATGGTGAACTCCGGCTCTGCCGTCACGAGCATGTTCCCGACGTCCCAGCGGCCGTACGCGAAGAAGCTCTGGTTGAGCCGGATCCCCTGCATCAGCATCTTCGTCGGCTGCGGGTCGACGTAGATGAACCCGCCACCGCCGCAGACCGGGCACCCGATCACGTGGTCGCGCGGCGACAACCCGGTGCCTGGCACGTTCGGGCACAGCACGGCCTTCTCCCAGACCACGTCGTACCCCTTGTCCGCGATGAACCGGGTGAACTGGTCGCGGTCGAAGTCGACGACGTTGTCCTGCCACTGCGGGTTCCACTCGCCTGTCGGCGACGGGACGGAGATCCGAATCCCTCCCCCTCGAGCGACGCCCCCGCCCTTGGTCACGCCGCCCATCGCTAGACGCTCACCGCTACCATGCCGAGGTAGGTGCGGCGGAGCTGCCCGATCTCTCCGGTGGTGTACTTCGGGTCGACCCCGAGCGCCGGGCCCGGGATGCCGAGGTCGACCCGGTACTGGTCGATCCGCGCCTTGAAGGCCGGCAGCTGCCGGGCGATCGACTGCGACATGCCGTCGATGCCGAGGCTGGTAGACGCGATGCCGAGCGGCCCGACGAGGTCGCTCGCGATGGTCAGCACCTCGATCGCGGCGAGCTTGCAGACGGCGCTCACGACCTCCCGCGGGACCCCGTCCACACGGAACCCGGAGACGTAGTCGACCTCCCACAGGTTCGGCAGGTACGACAGGCCGGCGAAGATGAACGGCAGGTACCCGTTGCCGCCGCCGAGCATCACCTGGGCGAGGGAGCCGGAGGTCGGGACGAGGTGGATCTGGCTGTGCTCGACGTAGACGCGCACCCACTCGGACGGGAACACCTGGATCACCTGCCCCGTCGGGTACACCGCGCGGACCTGGCTGATGGACTGGCAGGGGGTGCGGAACAGCTGCAGGTACGCGTAGTTGAGGTAGTCGTTCGTGTGGTAGTCGTGCTTCTCTCCGGTGACGTCTCGTTCCAAGACGTCGATGTGCGTCACGCTCTCCAGCTTCGCTATGGCGTCGGCTATCTTGTCCTCATAGAACTTCGGCGGGAGCGGCTGGCCGTCGGACCCGGTGATGGTGAACCCGGTGAGGTAGTTGTCCTGCAGGTACCTCGGCGTCAGGTCGTCGAGGGACAACACCGAGCTGAACCGCGACGACGTCTGCCTGATGACCGCCGACGCAGCCGGCTGGTTCGACGGGGTCACCGGAGCTGGCGGCATGTTCGTTTGTACCTCGGGAGCAGGGGTGCTGGTGCTAACGCCCGCGATCGTGCCGGAGCCGACGATGGACCCCGCCGCGGGCACGACGGCGGCGCCGGCCAGGTCTCCGGACCCGGTGATCACGCCCGCTCCGGGCGCGGTCGTGGCCGCGACCCCGGCGAGCGTCCCCGATCCGGTCAGCGCGCCCGCGCCGGCGACGAGCGCCGCCCCGACCCCGGCGAGCGTGCCGGACCCGGTCAGGGCGCCCGCCCCGGCGGCCAGCGCCGCGCCGGCGCCGGCCAGGGTCCCGGAGCCGGTCAGGTTGCCGGCCCCGGCTCCCGGCAGCACGAACGCGCCGGCCCCGGCGATCGTGCCCGATCCGGTCAGCGCGCCAGCGCCGGCCGCGAGCTCGGCGCCGACTCCAGCAATCGTGCCGGAGCCGGCGAGCGCGGAGGACCCCGGGATCACGGTGGCTCCGGTCCCCGCGAGGTCTCCGGACCCGGTGACACTGCCGACGCCGGCGGCCGAGGCAGCCCCGACCCCGGCGATCGTGCCGGACCCGGCTAGGGTCCCAGACCCAGCAGCCGAGGCGGCGCCAACCCCGGCGAGCGTGCCGGACCCGGTCAGGGCGCCCGCCCCGGCGGCCAGCGCCGCGCCGGCGCCGGCCAGGGTCCCGGAGCCGGTCAGCGCGCCGGCCGGCGTGTCGAGCACGAGCAGGAAGTCGGCGTCGCCGGCGCTGTTGGTCCCTGGGAGGGTGAAGACGTGGGTCCCCGTGTTGGCGACCACGCCGATCTGCGTGAAGGTCCCGTTGGTCGGGTCGAACCAGCGAGCCCGCGCGGACGCTGCCATCACGGTCATGCTCACCGTGATCGTCCCCGTGTGCGCTGGCGGGACGTAGGCGACCAGCAGGTCACCCTCCGACGTCGCCGCCGCCGCGACGTAGTCGGTCGACTGCGGACTCGCCGTGCCTCCACCCGCGGTGATCAGCGTGCCCATGCCTCCGAGCCCGGACGGCTTCAGCCGGTGCCACGGCAGCGTCCGCCACAGCGAGAACTGCCGCACGGCGTCGTTCGTCGACTGGGTCGAGAGCAGCGTGGTGTAGTCGGTGCCCGGGGTTCCGTCGTCGAACCTCCACAGCTGCTCGTTACCGAAGAAGCCGCCCGCGATCCCGCCGACGAACTGCCAGTAGAGGTACTTCCTCCACGGCGCGCTGCCGCCGACCGCGCTGTCCTCGTAGTACGCCTCGAGCCCGACGACGGGCTTGGTCGGCGACGCGGCGTACCCACGCCGCGCGAGCTCGGCGGTCGCGTCGTCGGAGTAGCACCCGTTGACGTCGAACGACCCGGCGGCCAACGCCGTGTCCGTCGACAGCGACGAACGGTCCCAGTGACCCGTGAACAGCAGCGACTGCTGCCCCGCCACCGACTTCATCCCCGCCATCAGGTTGCTCGCCGCCGCCGACTGCGGGCCCGTGAGCGGGTGCGTCCCGGACCCGTAGTCCCCGCCCATCACCCAGATGATGTTGCCGTAGTTCTTCCAGCGCGCGGCGAGCCACGCGCCGTAGTTCCACATCTTCGTCTTGGTCGGGTCGGCGAACGGCTGCCCGGTGAAGCCGCCAGCCCCGGTGACCGCGTCCCACGCCACCATCTCGCCGGCCCAGCCCTCGTCGCCGGCGTTGAACCCGAGGTACCCGGGCCACACGAACACGAGCAACCCGTTCGCGAGGCATGCGTCGAGGATCGTCTCCAGCACCACCCAGTAGCTGTTGTTGACGAACGTGCAGTCCGGAGCCTGGTTGCTTATGTTGCTATAGTTGTCGCTAGCGAACTGGCCCTGGGTGCCGGACGCCCCGGTCGTCCCGTTCGGGGACCCCGTGTACGACGTCCCGTCCATCCGCTGCGTGAACGGCAGGAGGCCGCCGCGCTCCTTGGGTGGCTTGACGACGGAGAAGTGGTGCTCGATCGCGTTGCCGGAGACCGCGTTGAACCCCTGGGCGGCGATCGTCCCGAGGAACGAACTGAGCCCGGCGAGCGGGATGTCGACGAAGATCGACCACGTCGCGTCGGCGCAGATCAGGAACGGCGTCCCGTTGGCCTGCACAAGGTAGCGCCCGTTGGCGGACACCGACAGCGGGAACGTGGCGGCAGCTCCCGCCAGCGTGCCGGACCCGGTCAGGGCGCCCGCCCCGGCGGCCAGCGCCGCGCCGGCGCCGGCCAGGGTCCCGGAGCCGGTCAGCGCGCCAGCGCCGGGCGGCGCCGACGCGCCGGCCAGGTCGCCAGACCCGGTGATCGCGCCGACCCCGTCCACCGAGCTCTGGACACCGAGCGGCGGACCAGGCCGGCGTCGCGGCGGCAGAGGCGGCGGGGAGAAAAAGGACACGACAGGGTCAGCCCTCGATGACGTCCATCGACGCGCCGATCACCAGCGCGTCGGTCGGCGCCGCCCCGAGCCGGAGCACGATGAACCCGCCGGCCTGGTCGCCGCGCGCCATCATCTCGTCGGGGAATATCATCTCGAACGGCGCGCGCACGTTCCACCCGGTGGTGTACGGGACGTCCGTCGTGCCGGCGCTCGCCGCGGTCGAGTCAGCGGTGCGCGCGGTGAAGCTCGCCGCCGCGTCCTTCTTGTCCTTCGGCACCGGCGTCGGGGTCGCGCCGCCGGACCCGGCGGTCGTGTTGCCGCGGACGAGCTGGAGGGTGACGACCTCGTCCTGCGCGTCCCCGAAGTCGCTGGTCTGCCAGACGCGGAGCGCGCGGACCTTGATCGGGACGTCGGTCCCGGCGCGCACCGCGATCAGGTCGACCGTCGCGGCTGAGATCGAGGTCGGCGTCAGGTTAACGGTGTAGCAGCGAGGCATCGCGCACCCTCCTTCAGATGGAGAACATGTAGCTCGGCGTCCGGCCCGTGAACGGCGGAGGCCCGCCGACGTCGCCGGCCGACCAGCTCGTGGTGAACAGGACGTCGGATCCGGACTGCGCCCACCCTCCGAGCCCAGGCTGCCCGGTCGAGAACGTCGAGTCCGTCGCGGTGCGCAGCGTGGTCAACCCGCTCCCCTGGTCGACCTTGACCGTCAGCGTCGTGCCGACCACCTCGAGCCGGACCACGTTGCCGGCGGCCAGGTTCGACGGCGTCGTGATGTCCGCCCCGATCTGCGTGAACGCGCCGGCGTCCGACACGACGTACAGCTGCAGGATGTTCGGCCCGGTCTCGGACGACGTCGCGACCTGGTACAGACCGGCCGTCGCGTTCATCCGGACGTTGACGTACTGGAAGTAGAGCTGCGCGCCGGCCGGCACCGACGCGAGCACGATCTGCGAGAACTGGTTAGCGGTGAACGTCGCCGCGACGTACCGCATCCCGCTCTCGGTGTTCACCGCCGCGACGCCGGCCCCGTTGGCCTTGCGCAGGGAGCCCCAGAAGGCGGACGGCGTGGCCCAGGCCCCGCCCTCGCTGAGCGGGTTCTCCGTGCCGGTGAACGTCGACGACGCGGACGCCACCGCTCACGGCTCGTAGTACGGGGTGGTCCCCGGGGAGTCGAACCCGGAGGTCGCGGTCGTGATCTGGCGCCGCGGCGACGCACCGGCGGCGATCGCCGCGGCGAGCTGCACCTGGTTGAGGCCGACGTAGGTCTGCCGGCTGCCGAGCAGCGGGGTCCTGATGTTGGTCGGCGGGCACAGGATCGTGGCCGCGTTGGTGGTCAAGAACAGCTCCAGCTCGAGGAGGTCCGTGGTGGACACCGCGTGACACCACGAGTCCCCGGTGATCCCCGGCGGGCGGGTGTCGTCGCCGGACCCGACGACGTGGACCACCATCTGGTCGATGAATATCGCCACGAAAATCCTCCTTCAGGACAGGGTGAACGTGGTCGCCGTGGTGAGCTGCGGCGTGACGCCGTTGCTCACCGGGATGGTCGGGGAGATCGCCCCGAACGCTATCAGCTCGCCGGCCCCGCTCGACGACTTGCCGAGCCCGACGAACGTCGCCGTGCCGCCGGTGCCGGCGGTCATCTGCGGCCAGCTCACGGTCGCCGCCAGCGTCGCCGGGTTGGACGTGGCGACCCAGCCGCCGGACGTCCGCGCCACCGCGACGCGCGCGTACCCGGTGTAACTGATCTCGTTCGTGGTCTGGTCCCCGGCCGCGCCGGGCGTCGACGTGTGCAGGCTCAGGAACAGCGACCCCGCCGCGCCGGACCCGACGATCCCGGTGGTGTCGCCGATCCCGGCCCACGTCGTGTTGTTGAGCAGCAGCTTGAGGATGTCGACCATCGCGGCGTTGGCGAGCGGCATGCCCGCGATGATCGGCCGGTCCCGGGGGCCCGGTCAACTGCCGAATGCGGGCGCGCCCGGCTACTCGGGGATGCGGCCCTGGTCAACGCAGCGGAGACCGTGCCGGCGAGCGACGACGTCGATCGCCGCGGCCTGCCCGGCCCACGTGTACCCGCGCCACAGCGGGACGCGCAAGTGGAATATGCAGAGCGTCTCCCGCTCCTTGATGCTCGCCATCTGCTGCGGCGCCGCGTCCGCCGCCTTGGCCTCCCGGAGACGTCCTCGGTGGAAGATGGGTATGCTGAGAGGCACGCACGCCGCCGCGATCGAGTCGCCGCGCGCCGCCCGCTGCTCGACGTGCAGCCGGTGGACGTCCTCCATGAAGGAGGACGCCCGGACGGCGAGGTCGTCGAACTGCTCGTCGGTCGGGTCCTGCGGGAGGACGTCGCAGACGGGGTACACGTCGCCGATGTCGATCCCGTCCACGATCGGCAAGTTGACCAGCTGGTCGGACCCGCGCCGGCGGATCCGGTCGGTCAACTGACGGACCAACAACGTCACCGGCTTATCATCTTTATCATCGTCTGCGATCACCATCGCAGACGATGATACTACTCGTCGCCGACGTTGTCGAAGATCGTAAACTTGCGCGTCGCGTAGACGATCGGCATCCCGTACAGGAGCATCGCCCACCGGATGCTGAGCGCGATGGTCGCCAGCGGGATCTTCATCATCGGCGCCAGCTGGCGGAACGAGATCGCCTGCAGGTTCATCTGCTTGAGGTAGGCGCGGCTCGTGTTCGGCAGGAAGCGGTTCGCGTCGACGAACGCCGTCGTCGCCGCGCCGGCGACGCGCGGCACCTGGGTCAGGTACTGCTCGGTGCCCACCCCGCCGCCCACCGTCGGGCAGCGGTAGATGTTGTACCCGGTCGTCGGGTCGCTGCTGTCGGCGTTGTTGGTGATCGTCACCGTGATCTCGTCGAGCGCGGCGGCGATCGCCGCGGTCGTCACGGTGCTGGCGGCGGACTCGCCGAAGCGGTTGACCGCGGTGACGCGGTAGCGCCACGTGCCGACGTCTCCGGCCCCGAACAGCGACGCGGCGATCGGGCCGGCGGTGTTCGCGGCCGAGGCGCTCGGCACCACCGGGGCCCGCACCGAGTTGGCCGCGGCGGGCGCGTTCTTCACCGAGTTGTTCTTCCCCGAGCGGAGGAAGATGTTGCCCTTCAGGTTGATCAGGCCCGCCTGCGTGCGGATCCGGTTGACCGACATGCCGACGACGCCGTCGACCGGCGCGGGCATGTTGAACCGCTCGCGCGGGTAGAACTGCTTGACCATCGACGACAGCGCCTTCGGCGCGGCGTAGAGGTCGGTCGGCACGCCGTAGTTCTCGATGACGCGGTTGGTGGCGTCCTCGACGTTGTCCTCCGTCAAGATGCCGCCGCGGAGGTCGATGATCGCCACGTTCGCCGCGCTCGGGTCGCTGCGGATCTGCTGGTCGAGACCGTCCCACGCCTCGGTGATGACGTCGCTGCGGCCCGTGTACAGGGCGCGCTCGACGCGCTCCAGGATCCAGACGCCGCCGTTCTGGGTCTCCTGCGCGACCACGTTGCCGTGGGCGGGCCGGACGAGCGTCGTCGGGTGGTCGACCTCGCGCTGCGTGGTCACGTACTTCACGAGCGCCGTGCGGCGCTCGTACGACGCGTCCTGGACCTGCGGCAGCTCGCCGGCGCGGGTGAACATGCCACCCTCCGAGCCGTACGACGTCTGGACGTTGTACTCCTCGACCGTCGAGAAGGCGGGCAGCTTCGGGATGTCCCGCCAGAACTGGACGTGCGCCTGCGTGAACGTCAGGATCCGCAGCGTCTGCTCCAGCGACTCGACGCGCAGCGCGTTGGAGCCGGAGACGGGCGGATTCTGGTAACCAGAGCTGAGCGCCTTGCTCAGCTCGTCAACCTCGACTTGGGCGAGCTGCCCGAAGCCGTGGTAACCCTCGTAGTCCTTCATCGAGATCATTTCGGGCGCCTCCCTTCTACTTACTTGATGAGGTCGTTGGCGATGGCCTTGCGGATCTGCACAGGCAACACCTCGACGTTGTAGCGATCCGCTTCCCAGGCCATGATGACCCGCGGGTCCACGGCCTGGCTCGCCGACTTCTTGAACAGCCAGTCCCCGATCGCCTCGGGGGACAGCTCGCTCAGCTCCGCGACGTAGTCCCCGCCCGACCCGCTCGCCATCCGCTGGTCGGCGTTGACTGCCGACGGCCCGCTCCACGGCGGCGCGTTGACCTCTCCCTTGCTCAGCACCGCCTTGCCACGCGGGCCGGACACCGGCTGGTTGGCCATCGACTTGACCATGTCCGCCATGCCGAGCAGCTCGCCCTGCACGGTGTTGCCGATCGCCGCGACCGCCTTCGCGAGGCGGGCATTGAAGTCGCCCTGACCCGCCGCGCTCTTGGCGACGCGGTCGTCGATGTGGGACTGGAGACGCTGCTCCATCGCCTTGAGCGACTTCGCCATCGACTTCTGGACGTTGAACAGCGCCAGGCTGATCTGGTCGACCATCGCCTCCAGGAACTCGTTGACGACGAGCCCCTTGGACATCACCTCGTCGCCCTCGGCCGCGTCGCGAAACGACTTGTCCGCATCGTCGGAATCGTCGGAGTCGCTGGACCCGGCGCTGGAGTCGTCGTCGCTGTCCGACTCGCTGCTCTCGGCCGGCGGCGGGGCGGCCTTGCTGACCTTCTTTCCCTTCTTCGGGATGGGCTTCTGGGGCGACATCGCGTCGGCGTCGTCGCCATCGTCCGAGCTCGCGTCCGAAGACGCCGAGCTCGACGACCTGGACCCGAACGGGGAACTCGCGCTCGCCCGGCGCGACTTCTTGGTCGCGTCGCCGCGCCCGCGAGGAGCCCCGTCGGAGAGCGGCTCACCCTCGGTGGACAACCCGCCTTCGGGGTCCGCCTCCTCCAGCGGGTCACCCTTCGTGACCGCCTCGAGCTCGGCGATGGCCTTGAGGAGCTTGCCCTCAGCGATCTTGGTCTTTGCCATGTCAGTTCCTTAACGCGCGATGGAGGAGGCGGCGGTCGGACGGGTCCTCTACACGTAGTAGAGGAGGACGCCGGCGACGTTGGTGTTCGCGATCGTGTAGACGAGGTTCCCGTTAACCGTCACGAGCGCCGAGGCGGCGTTGCTCACCGCGACCACGTCGCCGGGGTTGAGGTTGTACTGGAAGTCGTCGCTCGCGGGCCCCGCTGCGTCGCTGTAGGCAGCGTAGATGGCGCCGCCGACAGTGGCGCGCTTGCTGTCGAACAGCGTCGCCGGCGACAACCCCGACGAGATCCCGCTGGGAGACGCCGCCTGGATGGTGTCTGGCACGGTGAGGGACTCGTTCCTGTTCACCTTCGCCAATTGCACGTCGGCGAAGTTCGGGATGACGTTGTTCTTACCCATATCCGTCTCCTTCTCTAAATTCCCGCCGAACTATCGGCGAACGCGATGAACGACACGCTGACCGCCGCGGTGGCGGCGATCAACGTGGTGGTGCCGGCGGCGGTCGCCTTCCACGTGGAGATCGTGAACTGACCCGGCTGCGGCCCGTACGACCACGTCACGTTGGCCGCCGCGTTTGCGATCGCCGCCGTCGAACCCTGCAAGCTGACGCAGGGGACGAAGTTGCCGTGACCGATCCCGAGGTCAACCACGGCGGACCCCGTGACGGACACGACGCCCGTGTGGACGTTGCCGTCCTGCTGGCTCTGCCAGGGGCGCGGCGAGAACGTGTTCTTGGTGGCAGGCATGGTTCGGATCTCCTAGCGACGCGCCGCGAAGCGGACAACGCGCGCGCACGCGCTTTTGCTGAGGTGCGGGTGGATCCTCCGCACGCGGTCGACCGCCTCGTCGAAGCTGAGGACCACGTTGCGCTGGTGGATGATGCTGCTCACGCTGTGGCCCCCCTGACTCTGCCCCATCGTCCGGTTTTCTGCCATAGCCTTGCGAGCCGCGGTCTCCACCCGGCCCGCCGAGGAGAACGCTTTTGACAAGATGGACCACGTACAGTCGGTGTTGACCGGAGCGTTGGTGATGGCGACGTTGCGCACCTTCGCCCTCACGATGCGCGATCCTCCGTCCCTCTCCAGCACCTTGCCCTCGATGGAGAACCCGAGGCTGCGGGGGGCCCGCGACTTCGCGAGCGCCTTGGCCAGCTCCCACACGCGGTCCGCCGGCGGGTAACCAGGCAGCAGGTTACCTTCGGTCCACCACCCCGCCTTGTGGAGCTTGGCGAGCCTCGGGTACCCGAGCACCGACGCGGTGTCTTGCCGGTGGTTGTCGTTGAAGTACCCGAACTGCACGAACTCGGAGAAGTCGAGCCCCTTGGCAACGACCACTTCCTCTTGCCTGTCGATGTTCTCCGTCGAGCACCACCCGCCGATCGGGCGCGTCGCTTCGACGTCGACGCCCGCCTTGGCTGACTTCTCTATCAGCGTGGTGTCGATGGGAGTCCACACGCAGAAGTCGTCGCTCTCCAGGAGGCGGTCGACATGGTCGCGCTCACGCATCTCGGGTCACCACGGGTTGAATATACACGAAGTTCATGCCGCGACGTGTGCCGTGTGTCGGGGGCCCCCGACACACGACCGGAAATACGTCTCGTAGTCGGGGAAACCGTGCGGGTCGTCGTTGCCCTTGCTGCAGACGCGCCACGGCAATCGGTAGGGGTAGTCGCGGAAGAACCGCACGCGCAGGTAGGCATGCTCGAGCTCGTCTGGTTGCAAGTACATGCCGACTGCTCCTCGCAGGTCAGCGCGGGTCAACTTGTCTACAGATTGCCATTCTTCTCCGAGGTCCACAGCTCTCCGGAACAAGTGCTTGTGGAACACGTTGTGGTAACGATCAAACGTCTTGCCGAACGACACCGCGTTGTCCCAAGCGACGTTCCTGTACACCGGCTGGTCGTCGACTACGCGCAGGCGCAGGCCGATGTTGTTCGCGTGACGGTCGCGGACCCCGCCGAGGATGTCGAGGATGAGGAGCCGCTTCCAGAACACCTTCGGTACCCTGGCGCACGCCTCGACGAGGTGCTGCCCCCAGTCGGGCGCGTCGAGGTCCTTCAGCTCCGGCACGACCTCGTGGAGCTGGTGCGCGGGGACGAACAGCTGCGCCGACGCCGTCGCGCCTGGCACAGCCTTGCTCGTCAGCACCGTCTCCGGCACGAGCTCTCCGTACCCGAGCATCAGCGCGGCGCTGTAGAACGCGACCTCCCGCGTCGGGTGAGCCTCGGCCGGGATGCCGCGCTGCTTGCGGTGGCCGCTCGGCAGCTTGTCCTTGGTGACCTTGACGATCGCCTTGACTCCTCCCTCGTACGACGCGAGCAAAGCCCCGCTCTTGCCGCCCGGAGCCTTGCCGAGCTTCCGCGGCTTCTCGCGCATTACGAGGTCTGAGAACTCGCTCATGCGGCGGACGCCCGTCTCACCGGAGGATGACGACCAGGTACACCTCGGACGCCATCGTCCCGGCCGCGCGGTGGGCGAGGAGCTTGAACGTTGAGCCCGCGTTGATGACCTTCTTGGTCTGGTCCAGCGTCCCTGCTCGGGTGACGGCCTTGTCGACGGCGGCGACGATCGCGTCGGAGATCGCGGCGGCGGCGTTGTCCTGTAGCTGGATCGTGTTGCCGGCGCCGGCCCCGTTCTTGTGGACGACGACGTCGACGACCTCGATCTTCTTCGCCGACGTGTACGTGTACGTGTTGTCGCCGGCGGCGTCCGGGACCGCGATCGAGATGGTCTGGAGCGGGGCCGGCGTCGCGGTGCCGCTCGCCGCGACGTCGACGATCGGGGCCGTGACGTTGGCCACGAGGCTGTCGCTCTCCTGGTACCTGTTGTGGCTCGTCATGATGCCCGAGGCGATGAGCGACTCGAGCGTCGGCGTGATGCGCGCCAGCTCGGCCCCCGACACGAAGAGGTCGAACGTGCCGGACAGGGTCAGCGGGCGGCCGATGACGGGGTCGAGCGGTACGCTGCGCGATACGGTTCCTGTGATGCGCGCCATCTGTGTCACTCCTCGCAGGTGTGGTTGACGAGATCCTTGTCGATCGCTTCGACCGACACCGACTTCTTGACGCCAACGTACACCATCTGGCCGTGGGCGTCGAAGCCCATGCCACCAGGCAGGACGCTCATGGAGCACCGGCAGAACGGGTGCACCGCCCCGAGGACGGGCTTCCACTCCGTGCGGGACCTGCCCGACCTCGTCGGCCGGCGAGCTCGCCGACCTACGTTCGTGCCGTTCGCGATGAGCGCGGACAACCTGAACACGCGCGGCGTCAAACCGTCGGGCTTCAAGTACAGCAGCTTGCAGAACGCGCAGGCGTCCGGGTGCGGGCGCTTGAACACCGCCGGGTCGCGACCCGCCAGCACGACCGCCTTCGCCGACTCGGCCGCGTTGTGCAGCTCGGTGTGGGCGACGCGGAGCCAGTCCCGCCGGAGGTTGTTGATCGCCACCCGGACCCGCTCGATCACCACCTGCTTGGACGCCCGCTCGTCTGCGGCCCCTCGGACCAACCGCACCTTCCGGGCCTCGTCGTCGACGTCGATCAGTATGTGGCCGACCGCGGCGTCGAGGCCGTCGCCGAGCCCGCGCACGTACTGCGCGACCCGGTCGCGGATCACCGTCACGGCCTCGCGCTCGGCCTCCGTGATGACCTGCGGGTCGTCGCGGACGTGTTGCCAGAACTCGTCCGGCGCGGACAGCAAGCTGCCGTCACCTGACGGACCATCCGCCTGCTCGTGCCCGGCGATCGCCCCGATCGCGTGGGCGGCCAGCGCGGCGTCCTGCGGCATCAGCCTCTCGCCTCGGATCTTGCCGGCGGCGCGCAGCCGGTCGTAGTCGTCCGCGTCGATCGCGGTGGGTCCGAACACCTCCGCCAGGAACGCGAGGTGGCCGTCGCGGATCGCCTGCTGGATGCGCCGGCGCTGCAGCGGCGACAGAATGCGGGGAGCCACTACGCGGGCTCCTGCTCGTCGTCGCCGTCGCGGACGACGGCGATGTCCGGGCAGCTCACGGGTCGGAATTCTCGGAACCGCAGGTCCCCTGGCCCGAACAGCCGCTCCTGCTCGTCCCGCGGCATCCCTTCCCAGTGGTTGTTGCCCACCAGCCAGCTCGGTTGCTCGACGTCGTACTTGTCGCAGTAGAACCGCAGCGCTGGGAGGATCTTCTCGACGTACCATCGCCGGTCCTTCGGCGCGTTGCGCACGACCTTGTTCCTGACCGGGTCGGCGAAGGCCGCGAGCTTCTGCTCGAGGTCCTCTCGACCCAGGACCACGAGCACGGACGCCGGCGTCAGCGCGTGGAGCGACGGGACGTCGCCTTCGACGCCGGGGTCGATCTCGAGGATGAATGGGCCGGCGGTCACCGCGACCCTCGCCGCCGCTTCGCCGGCCCGTGCTTGGTGGGCAGACCCTCGCGGGAGTTGACGGCGTTGAGCCGCGACACCACGAGGTCGACCAGCTCCGCGAGGCGCCCGCGGATCACGCTCGACACCTCGGCCCACCGCGGAGTCTTCCCCGCGAGCGCGGATAACACCGCCTCGCCGAGCTCGCCGGCGCCGACGTCCGCCTGCTTCTCCGGCGAGAACGACCGCGCGTGCGCGTCCCACCTGCGGTGCAGCTCGGCTGCCACGTAGAGCAGCATGAGCTGCGAGGACGACAGCTCGGCCAGCTTGCCGCCGCCCTCGAGAAGCGGGCTGTCAGACCCGTTGGCGATCAACCTGCCGTCGACGACCACCGCGTCGCGGAGGTGAGGGCGCCCGTGGACGTACGCGTGGTGCTCCGCCCTGGCGCGGCGGGCGATCAGGCCGAGAGCCTGCATACCCATCAAGACCGTGTCCGTCACCCGGGTCGGATCCCAGTCACCAACGACGGAGTCGGAGACCCCGTCGACGTCACCTGCGCAGCGACGCGCGTGGTCGAAGAACCGGCGACGCTGCCGGCCGGACTCGCCCGCGAAGTGCTCCTGCAGGGACTCGTCATCCTTCATCCCTTCGTACTTGACGAACACGTCGTCGAGCAGCGGCTTGATCTCGTCGTTCAACACGGCGTGCCACTCCTTCACCTGGTCCGGGGAGGTTGGCTCCTCGCCCATGAACAGCGCACCCTGCGCCGCGAAGAACTCGAACACCGCCTCCTCGTACGTGAGCTGCTTGCTGCCGAAGCGGAGGTTAGTGACGTCGTTCGCCGCCTCCTCTCGCGTCAAGCCGGCGCACTCGAGGAACGCGTCGTAGAGGGCGCCGCCGTCCCCGTCGCTGGTGCCGTACCACGCGCTGAGGAACCGGAGCTCGCTGTCGGAGAACCCGTGCTTGCTCCCGTGCTCGACCAAGAACCCGGTCAGCTCCCGGTCGCTGCCGAAGGTGCCCATGAACTGACGAGGCCGGAAGTGGTCGAGGTGCGGCATCGGGGCATCCGTCCCGGCGTTCCCCATGAAACGCCCCTCGGGAGGCTCCCCGTAGCGCACGTTGCCCTTGCTGTCGCGGTACCACTTGCCTCCTCGCGACCCCGGACGAAACGGCGCGCGCGGCGTGGCCTTCGCCACGAGATCCCGCGGGGTGGAGCGGTCACCCTCGACCACGAGGACGGGTGTGGGTGGACGCTCCGAGTTCGCACATCGGATCACCGCGACGATCTCGTCGAGGATCATGTCGAGCCGCTCGTCGTACGCCGACACGACGCGGTCGACGACGTCCTGCGCCGCCGGGTGCGCCGGCGGCCGGACGCGGAACCGGACCTGGGCTTTGGCGACGACGTCGCCGCCCAGGTCCGCCCCTCCGTCACCGAACATCGCGTCGAGGCTGACGGACGGCACGCGTCAGATCAGGAGCCGCGAGAGGTCGTTGTTCAGGTCGAGCGGTTGAGTCGGGGAGGTCCCGCCGATGGCTCCCTCGGCGATAGCCTTGGCGATCCGACCATCCGACCCGTCGTCGACGTACTGCACGTACTCGGTGCCTCGGATCGTGATGACGGACTTGTTGACATCCTTGGTCGGCGGGACCTCGGCCTTGCTCGTCCGGTCATCCAGGTCATCTTCTCCGGACACGTCGTCCGCCTTCAACACGCGCCGCCCCTGGCCGACCATGCGGACCTCGTCGGTCTTCTTCGCGCCGGGGACGCCTCGGCTCGACGTGTGGACGCCACGCCCGTCGCCGCCCCGCATCGTCCCGCCCTCCGGATTGTGGTCCCGGACGTGCGCGCTGGACTTCCCGTGCTTCGGTCCGGTCTGGTGCGTCGTCTTGCCCTTGCCTTTGTGCGCCTTCTCGAGGTCACCCTTGGTGATCGGCGCCTCGCAGTGCGGGCAGTCGGTCAGGACCTCGTCTTCCGGCGTACCGAGTTCCGACTTGAACAGGTCGTTGAAATTCGTCGTCGACATGGAAATTCCTTTCGCGGTCGCCTGGTCGGTGAAGCCGAGGCCGTGGAGCTTGTGCACCGTGCTCTGGTGATGCTTGATGTCGTCCGCGGTCGCGGCGCGGACCTCGCTGTGGTGGACCATCCGAGGCGGAGACCCCGCGGTCCGGAGATGGATGTGTGTGCCCGTGGAGCGAGGACCGACGGCGCCGATGGTCCCGTGAGCCTTCGGGTCCGCGCTCGCGTTGTGGACGACGAGGTCCCCTCTACCGAAGCTGTGCTCCGCTTTCGCCATGCTGCTCTCCAGATTGCTGGACTTCTCGGCTGTCTGTTTTGCCATCCGCGCCGCACGTTTGGCGCTTATCCGTTCGCGCTCGCTCGCTGAGATGTTCGATGGCTTAGACGCCACGGTTGTTATCCCGAACCGCGTCACGTCGCGTCCAGGAGAGTTGCCATGGCGCGCGTCGTTGAGGGTCCGACCCACGGCGGCGCCGGTGATCGCCCCAACAGCGCCGCCTCGACTCCCGCGACCCACCGCGGCGGTCTCGCCGGCCTTCCCCATGCTGTTACCTGAGCTGCCTGGCTTCGCGACCGCCAGCTTCTTCGGCTTCTTGATCCCCGACGCGGAACGCACCGGAGACTTCGGGTTGTGGACTCCCGGCAGGTACACGCTCGGCGGCTTCGCCGACCCGATGGGGGACGACATCGCCTCCATCGCTCGGCGCAGGGACCGCCGGCGGTCCTTGCCGCTCATCTTCCCGTACCGACCGTCGGGGCCGAGGTACGGAGCCGTGCGCCAGCTCCGGCGGCTCGGCCGATCCCGGCTCCGACGGTTCGCCGCCTTGAGCGCCCCGCCCCCGGACGTCTTCGAGTACCCGGTCGCGAGGGCCTTGAGCGCGACGAGCCAGCGCAGCGACTTCTGCTTGTTCGGGTTGTAGGTGCCGCTCGCGATGTGAGCCATGGCCTCCGCGTCGCTGATCGGCTTCATCCGCACGGTCGGCTTCAGCCGACGCGGGAACTTCTTCGGGCGGCTCGCCACGTCCGACGTGCTCGGCGGCGGCGAAGCGGGAGTGCTGACCTGGCGCGGAGAACCCGCTCCGCCGTCCGCCTTCACGACGTCGCGGTAGCACTCGTCGAGCGTGACCAGCTGGAAGCCCTTCGTGACTTGTCGCGGCATCGACGCATAGCCTACCAGCACCGCGGCTGCTTCGTACAGGACATCAGCCAGGCTGGCGTCAGTTCGCCGCTTTCGACGCCTTGAGGTGAGACACCGATTGGTCGAAGTGCTTAAGCGCTGTCTTGTTGTTCACGTCACCGGATGCCTTCTGGTGCTGTGCTCCGGCCTGGTGGTGTGCAGTCATTGCCGCGAGATGTGCTTCTTTAGTATTTATTTTAGTCGCGTGCTTAGTTGCATCGCGTGCTTCTTGCGACAACACACCTGCCACTTCATGATGGATGCTCTTATGCGGCTTCGCTCGCGTCGTCTTCATTTTATCTGTCGCAGCGTGTCCAGCACTCTGCGGCGCGTGCGCGTGATCTAGTTCTTTAGCTGCGTGCGGGTTGTGCCCAGCATTAACGAAGTGGAAGCTAGCTCCGTTAGCATGAGTCTCAGATTGCGACACGTGCTTCGGATCCATCGCGCCGACTAGGTCAGCTCGAGACAAGTTAACATGTCTCTTATGTTGCGCTTCTACTAGATGGTTCTTGAACTCGTCCAACCCACCAGAATACATCCCACGGCGCTTCATCTCGTGATGCACGTGATGGATGAACACCTTGTCGCTCCCGTGAAACCTCCCGACGTGGCTTTCTGGTACGGATGACGCGACCTTCTTTGCATCATCTCCGAACTTCTTCAGGTCGACGTTCTCACTCTTCTTGACGTCGACATCTCCCGACTCCAACGACACGTACAGCGTGTTCCAGTAGTCAGGATCCAAACGATGCTTCGCGGCGAACCGCTTGAGGCGCGACCGCATGAACGTGGCGAACCCGGAACGCCCCAACCGGCGCGCCGCGGCCTGCAGCGTCCGCACTGACACCCCGAGCTGGTTGGCGAGCTCGAACGGATCGGCGTGCTTGTGGTCATCGTGCGCGATGACGAGCGGCACCTGGTTACCTGCTCCTGACTTCTTCTCGCTCAGGTACGTGTACCGCGTCTTGCCGCCGGCGCCTGCTTGCTTCTTCGACGCTGACCGAGCCGGCGTCTTCTTGACCTCGTCGACCTTCGGCTTCTTCGGGAGCGCCTTGACGACGGCTACGTCCAAGAAGCGCTCATCGGCAGGTACGGGCGGATCCAGATCCTCGTCTTCGCAGAGGTCAGCTCCAAGCCGTCGCATCAGAGCGGCGTACTTCAGGCCAGCGTACGTCGCGGGATCGACTCCAGCAGAGCGATCACCCGCATCCGCCGCTACGGCCGAGATGACGACGAGTGGAATCTCTGATTTGTTCGTCGTCATCTTGTCTACTTTCCCTCCCGGATACTTAGCTCGCCACCTGCTCGTTTGGGAAGTTTTTGCCTTCTTGGGGTTCGCTGTATGCGCGTCGGCCAAGTCGTGATCGTCATCACCACCTTGGTCATCTCTCGCTTCGGTCTTAGGTAGCTTCCTCCACCATGTGGAGTGCGGCACGTTGTGCTTCCACTCAGTCTTCTTGCCGTACTTAAGTCCTTTGGTTATCACGAGGCTTGTTCCGCCGCTTCGCCTCACCTCTTCGGCGGACTCCGCGCGGCGCTGGCGCACGGCTTCCGCGTGCTCCCCGTCCGACATCCGGTCGAACGCCTTCCACGCCGCCTCTTCCGAGTCAGCCGCGCGCACCGACACGCCGCGCGAGTCGAGCGCGAAGTAGTAGGGAACCCCTCGGGAGTCGATGACCCCGACGTACGCGTGGTGGGAGCGGCAGAAAGCCGATCTCGTGACCTCGACGGGCGAGTAGCGCGTGAGGTCGTCCCTGACCTCGCGGTAGAGGTGCGTCGACATGCGCGCGTGGTCGTGGTGGAGCCCGGTCTCCTGGATCCGACCATTCACCCACAGCGAGTTCGCCGGCGGCGGCTTGGTGAACGACTGCGCCGGGTACGGGACCTCGTCGATCGACGGCCCGACCGGAATGATGAACAAGTTGCCGCGCTTCGCGAACTGGTAGGGGGTCGAAACGCTCACCCCGGCGATCCTAGTCGATGTCGATGACGTCGTACACCTCGGCCTTCGCGAGGTCGTCGCTCCTGATCGAGTGGCTGACCACGGAGTCCCAGTCGTCGATGTGCAGGCGCGACAGCACGCGCGGAGACGGACCGGACCCCTCGTCGGAAGACGCCGCCCGGCCCGGCTTGTCCTCGGCGAACTGCCGGATCTGGTCAGCGCCGTGCTCCTCCTCGTCCCCCGGCGGCTGCGTGAACCGGGGCGGCGGCCCGTCTTGGCCGGGCTGACCTGGCTGCCCCGGCTGCTGCGCTTGCTGCTGTGCCATCATCATCTGGGTCCGATACCCGATGTAGACCGGGTTGAGCACGACGTCGCCGTACTCGACAGGCGGCAGGTCGTCCATCGCGCGCACCTCGTTCAACTTGAGGTGCGACTGGGCCTGCTGCTGGCGGAGCTGCATGGCCTGCTCCTCGGTCTTCGCGTCGAGGCCGATGAACGCGAACTCGAATCGCGGGTCGATCTTCCAGACGATGTGACGATTGATGGCGTCCGCGACGAAGTCGAGCAGCGGCTGCAGTCCGCGATCCTTGCTCGCCTTCTGCTGCGCCTCGTTCGTGGACATGAACACCGGCGCCGCGCCCACGCCGCCCCGAAGGTCGAAGTTAATCTCAGCCGGGTCGATCCGGAACAACGCGCAGGTGATCTTGCAGAGGTAGTCCATCCACATCTGGTAGCCCATCTCGGTGTTGCTGAGCTGCAGCGGGACCCACTGCACCTCCTCCGAGTTGAGCATCGGTGTCTTCCACGCGTTCTGGACCCCCGCGACCTGCGAGTGCCACATCCGCTTGAACGCCTCGAACTGGACGGGAGGCAAGTTGCCCTTGACGTTGAGCAAACCCTTCACGGTGCTCCCCTGCGAGAACATCCGGCGGTTCCACTCCTCGGCCCACAGGTGGCTGGTGATCGTCGTTATCAGCGTCTCGATCTCGGGCAGCCCGTACCCGTACGTCTTGACGTTCGACCTCGGGTTGCGGACGCAGAACGCCATCTCGTCGATGGTGAACTCCGCCGTGATCGACGAGTTGATGACCTGGACGTAGCGGATGTCCTTCTTGAGGTCGTTGATCCGGGGAGGTGTCCCCTTCATCTGCTTCGGGGTCGTCGTCCGGATCGTCGCGCTGTCCACCGCGTGGAACGAGTGGACACCTCCGGACCGCGTTCGGATGCTCTCGAAGCACCCCTGGTCATAGGTCAGCGAGTCGCGCACGAACTTCGATATGAACTGCCTGAGCCCGTCGCGGCCGAGGTTGTACTCGATCCCCGTGTTGAGCACCATCATCGCCAGGTGCTCGGTCCGCTCCTTCTCGCTGCGCGACAACATGCGCTTCTTGTCGCCGAATCGCGGGCGAATCAAGAACCCGACGGAATACTTGTTCGGCTGCAGCCTAGCGAACGTGTTGATCTGGTCGATCCGCGTCAATATGATCGGCGCGACGTAGGTGTCGCGCTCGGCCACCTGGCGCAGGGTGTCGTACGTCAGGTACGTCGGCGCGTTGCGGTACCCCATGCCGACCGAGTCCAGCAGCGCGAACGGGTCGGCGAACCACGACTTCGGCTGGTTGTCGTTCGGCGCGGCGCTGGCCTTCGCCACCGCAGACTCGTTCGACCACGCCCGCTCGCGGAGTTCCTCGAACGCCGCCGCGACCGCCTTCTGGATGTCAGCCGGCAGCGCAGCCTGCTGCGAGGCGACCACCTGCTCGTCGACCATAGATCACCGTGCTTTCGCGGGCGACTTCGACGACGGGCGGAGGTGGCCCCCGCTGTCGTCGATCCGGACCTGGTCGGAGATCGACCTCTTCGGTCCCTTCTTCGGCCCGCGATCGGTCTGGTCGTCGACGACGTGAGACCCCAAGCTGCGTGCCTTGTCCGGGACAGGCAACCGGAACCCAGCTTTCGCCACGTCACGCACCCACTGCGCGACGTCGTCCAACCGAACACCGACGCGCTGCGCGTTGCTCATCCGCTGGACGATCGCCTTGGCGACCACGCCGGCGTCGAGAGCGGCACAGGTGCACGTCTGGAACTCGTGGTTCGCCGACGACGCGCCGCGCGCGCCCGCCAGCGAGCACAACCTGCACTGCGACTTCTGGATCCTGCCGTGCTGCTCGACCATGCTCTTGACGAGGTGGACGTGCTCCTCGCCGAGCGACACCTGCCGGAACACGACCGGCCTCGTCGACCCGACCCCGTGCAGGTCCGACGAGTGCTGCCCGTCGACCTCCGGCGCGTGCGCGCCGTGGTTGCTCATGTCCGGCAGGTAGCTGCCCGCGCCGGCAGCGATCGGCGCGTAGCCGACGTCCTGGGCACCGCCGTCCCCACACAACCATGGGCGAGACCCGATCGTGCATGCCCCGGTCCTCCCCGCCTGGCCGTCGTAGTGGAGACAGCCCTCGCACTTTTGGTTGGGCTGGACTTCCTGCGCGACACGCCCGGGGAAACCCCCGGAGATTACGGTTCCCGCTGACATGCAGCCAGCATACCAGTCACCTCGCGCGGGCGTCCAGCGCTACGCCGCGTCGCCCACGACGGCGACGAACACGCGAGCCGTCTCCGTGCTGCTCGGGTTGGTCAGGTGGAGGCTCGTGACCTTGCCGCGCAGGCTCAGGTGCCCCGGCTGGTCCTGCCGCTGGTAGACCGAGGTGACCGCGGTCGCGGCGCTCGCCGGCACCGGAGTAACGTCGACGAGCGGCGCGGCGTTGCCGTTGAGCTGCACCTGGACCGGGTCGTACGCGATCACCAGGACCGTCGACGCCGCGGTGACGCTGCCGAACGAGAACGGCTGGCTCGACGCGGAGGCGGCGAGCGTGACGAAACCCGACTGGGTGTGCGCCGCCGTGGCCGGGTCGGTGTCGTCGAACGTCACCTCCTGGTCGAACGCCTTCTGCAGCTGGTCGGCGTCCAGCGTGCAGATCATCCGCGTGGTCCCGAACACCCGCACGGCTTCAGCGGAGCCCCTTCTTCAGGTCGTCGCCGCCCTGGAACGTCTTCATCGTGAACTCGCCCTCCGATTTCGCGACGACGTCGCACCCGTTGGGGCACCGAGCGCCCTGGCCGGCGGCAGCGAGCCAAGAGCACCCGCACTGAGAGCACGTGTAGCGCTGCGGCTTCATCGCGACAGCCTACTCGCTCTCGGGCGGGGGTGGGAAGTGCCCTTCTGGCAACGGCGCGACCTTGCTCTTGTTCTTCTCCGCGGCTGCCTTGGACTCGCGGTCGATGCGGTCCAGTTCGCTCTGGACCCGGCGGTCCGCCGCCGCGGGGTCACCGTCGAGCTGCTTCAGCAGCTCGCCCGCGTTGAGGCCCTGATTCGGGGTCCGCTTGCGCAGCTCGGCGCGCGCGGCGGCCTGGCGCGCCTGCTCCCGCTCGAACGCCGCGACGTCGTTATGCTGGAGGTCGGACACGAGCCCGTGGAACATCATCGCCACGTGATCCTCGACGTCTTCAGGCATCTGATCTCCTCTTCCTCGGCTTGGGTTCGGGTCGAGCTTCCGGCTCCTCACCCATGATGTTGTCCGTCGACGTCTGCGACGATATCACCGCCATCGCCTCCAGCGCGCGGCCCCGCAGGTTCTTCCCTCGCATCAGCGCCGCGATGCGCGTCAGCTCGTCCTCGATCACCTGCTTCTGGTCCCTGGCGACCCAGAACGTCATCTCCTCGAACGGCTCGCCGTCGTACGTCTTGGTCCGCGGCTTCGCCGCCTCCAGCGACGTGTGGAGGCGAGCCCCGTCCACGTAGCGGGCGTTCCTGTCCATGCCGACGCGCTCCATGAACTGCCCCTGCGCGTCGCGGTCCGGAAACACGACCACCGCGTAGAACTCCGGGTCGTTGGCGTCCTGGTCGCGGTCGCGGTGCGCCTTCCGCTCGCGCTTCATGCGCTGGATCTCCTCCAGCTGCTCCAGGTCGTCCTGCACCGACTGCGGCGCCTTGTCGTCGTCGAACATCGTCACCGCGTAGTCGGTGCCCTCGAACCGCATCTGCAGGTCCATGTCGTCGAACCCCGACAACTTGTAGTCGACTTCGTCGTTTACTATCATCTTCCCGAGCTTATCGACGTCGTAGTCACCTTGAGCGCTCGGGTTGTTGAAGAACAGGTTCTGCTCCTTCTCCTCGCGCTCCGACAGGTCGACCACCGCGACGTCTATCGCGTAGCTGACTCCCGTCTTGCTGAGGTCGTCCAGGATGCTCAACCGCTGGTGCCCCGACACGAGGTTACCTGTCCGCTTGTTCCAGACGAGCGCGTCCAGCAACCCCTTCTTCTTGATGTTGTTGCTGAGCTTCTTCCTCGCGTGGTCGTCGATCTGTCGCGGGTTGTACGGCGCATTCTTGATCTTCTCGCGGTGGACGCGCGCGACGACGAACTTCTGCGCTGGGTGGAGGCTGCCGCCTCCTGTCGCCTGCTTCTTCATCATCTGTCCTTGAGAGACGTCCGCCACTTGTCGACGTACGTGCTCTGCTTCCATGTCTTCCTCTTCAGCTCGTACCTGACCAGCTTCGCCGGCAGGTACGGGAACTTCTCGACGATCTTCTCGAAGTCGTCCGGGTAGCTGTCGCGGATCGCGATCAGCACGTCCTCCTGGAACGAGACGCCCGTCATCGACCTCTTGAGGATCGTCAGCCGGGGCGGCGGCGGGATCTTCCGCGCGCGCAGGTACGCCATCACGGATGCCTCGTTCCACACCCGCAGCGGGTAGACGCGGCGGCCGGCGGCGTCCAGCCCTCCGTTCCTGGAGAGCATGCCGACCCGCTCGATGCTGTCGCACATGCGGTGGCCGTACGCGATCCACCACGGGCCGAGCCTGGCGCGCACCGCCTGCTCGATGTCCCTCATGCGCGTGTCCCTCCACCCGTCGGTCCGAGATCGGTGCGGCATGTAGGAGGCGTACTTGTACGCGTTCGCGAGCGTCCAGTGCGGCACCGCCTCGACCGCGACCCCGTACCGGCTCTCGCACCACCGCAGGGTCCGCTCGACGCAGCGGAGACCCTTCACGAGGTACATGTGGAACGCCCTCACGCGGGCCGCGCCGAACTCGCGCACGCACAGGTCGAGCGTCGCCAGCGAGTCCTTGCCTCCGCTCAGCCCGATGATCACGCCGGGCGAGCTCGCCCGGACCTCCCGGAGCAGATTCAAGCTCTCCGCCAGCGGAGTCAGCCGCTCGTGCTGGTCCCGGCCTTCTTCTTCGCGGCCTTGCCGCGAGCCCGCTTGACGAGCTTCTTCACGGCCTTCCCCGCTCTCTGGATCAGGCCGCGCTTCTTCTTCTTTTTCGCTCCAGCTACCTTTATCGCCACGTGTTCTCCTGCGACGCATGAGAGCACCCGCGCCTAGGGCGCTTCAAAATGCCGATGGACGCCCTCGCCCTCAAAGAGATCTTGCGGACCGGAGGGCGAGGGCGTCGTTGTACATGGGAGGTGTTCCGCGATCGGAACGCTGTAGGGCTTTACGTTTTTGATATCCGGTGCTGGAACCACCGGCGAGGCACACCTTCCGCTCGAAAGTATGCACCTCATCGCCGCGCCACGCAAGAGATCCATCGTCGACGACATCGGTCGAGTCATCTGCTGCACATCGTGCCGGAAGACGCTACCGAGGTGGTCCTCGTCGAGGTCGCCGAGTCTTCCCGTTCTTGATGTTCTGGCGGCTCATCAAATTGATGGCGGGCTGCTCCGCCTTCGGGATCCGCCGCTCGATGGCGGACGCGAGGGCCTCGTCCACGAACTCGTAGATGTCCTCGCCGAGGCTGTACGACGAGCACCGCACGCGCTCGTACAGCTCGGGGTTGACGTACAGCGTGACCTGCCTGAACCCGTCGAGCTTACCCATCAGTCGTCTTCTCCATCGCCGGCGGTCGCCCAGGCGCTCGGGTCGGAGCCCCGGCTGTTCGTGGTCCGGGTCGCTCCGCAATCTAGGCAGGTCTCCACCAACCATGCCCGGTTGATCGTCGTTACAAGGCCGCCCGTCTTGATCCGGACGTGCTTGCACGCCGGCTTCAGCTCCGCGTGCAGCATGCTCGCCATCGGGAGCGGCCCGGCGTCGGCGTACTTCGCCGACGCCTTGTCTCCGTACGGGACGAGCGGCGCGCTGTCCGTCGTGAACCACAGGAGCTGCCCGATGGGGATCCCTGCGTACACGCGCAGCCGGCGGATGACGAACAGCTCCATCGTCCAGCACCCTCGGAACCCGACGTCCCCGGTGCCCGCGGTCACGTGGATGCTGAGCCCGAGGCGCCCGATGCTGGACCGTCCGTTGAGCACAGGGACGTGCTCACGGGACTCGGTGTGCTCGACCGTCGACGCGAGGTAGAGCTCTCCCGGCTCGAGGACGAACCCCTCTTCCGGGATCGTGACGTCGACCGTCTCCCGCGGCGCGCGCACGTCGAGCGGACCGAGGAGGTCGATCATCTCAGAACCGCCACCGACGACGTCGACGCGCTCTACCCCGCTCTTGTACACGCGCAGCGTCGGCGCGAGGTGCACGTCGTAGCTGTTGGTCCCGAGGCACGCGCGGTCGAACGGCCTGATGACGATCGCGCCGCTGACCATCGCGTCCAGGATCCCCCTGTCGACGAGGACGCTCATCTCTCGACGTCTCCCACCGCTCCGATCAAGCCTCTCAAGACCACGAGATGCTCGAGTGTGTCCTGATAGACCTTAGTCAATGGAGGTCGATCAGACTCGACGATCGCGGCCCTGCAGTACGCGGCGGCGTCGAGCAGCTCCTGGTACAGGTCGACGATGTGGTCACGCCCGTTGTAAGCCGTCAGCGGGGTCCCGTAGCGCTCGCGACCGACGCGGTCCCGCACGAGCATGTCGGCGATCACCAGGTTGATGCGCGCCCGGTCGGCGCGCATGGTCGCGTACCTCGGCGGGTCCCCGTCCCGCATCACCACCATGTCGGTGACCACCATGTCCCACACAGGGACGAGATCTGGACGATCCACGGGCGGAGGCTGGTCCGGGACCGGCGCGGCGGGCGGCTCGGCGCCGCAGGAGACCTCGGCCATCCCGCTGAAGACGACCGCGCCGCGCGGGACCGCCAGCGTGACGTCCACCGTCGTCACCTTCCCGGCGGCGACGTTCACCCGCGCGCGGGTGACCCGCTTCAGGAGGTGGCCGTCGACCTCGACCGAGTCGTCGGTCACGACCACCAACCTCCCGCGCGGGCTGTCCGGCGAGCGCCGCAGAGCGGCCTGCGAGTCGGTATCCGGAGGGTTCTCCCCGAGATGCGTCAGGTCCACGACGCTCGCGGCGCAGCTCATCTCGTCGCGCATCCCAGCCGACACCCGACCACCGACGAGCACCATCCCGGCGCACGCGCGGATTGTGACCCGGCAGTCGCGCAGCCCTCGCGCGCGGCGCTCCGGGTCGAGGTCGTCCCCGCCCCCGCCGTCCAGCGACGCGATCCACGGGGCGACGAACGTCAGCGCCGGGTACCTGTCGGAGAGCCACCGGAGCCACGCCTTCCCGCCGGCGACGTTGTCGCGTACGATCATCCGGCGGTACTCTTCTTCCGTCTGCTCGTAGCCGATCTCGTACCCAATCTGGCGCGCCTCGAACAGCTTCTCCTCTGTAGGGTGCACCGGGTGCGCGACGTACCACAACTGGTCGCCGCGCAGCAGGGCGGCGTCGAGCTCCGGGATCGCGGTCACGACCGACCTCGGACGACGAGCAGAGGGTAGGTGGCCTCCTCGACGACTCGGCGGGTCGCGCGGACGGCGACGGCGAACAGGTGGTCGAGCGCGCGCTGCGCCTCCGGCAGCTCACCGTACGGCCGGAGGTTCGGGTGCTGTTTCCCCTCGTCGTCCCTCTCCGGACCGTAGGTCCACCCGTCGGCCTCCTTCTCCGCCTTCCACCTCGCGTGCCACTGCTCCGGGGTGGTCCCGTCGAACACGGCCCGCACCGACGCGCGCGCGGTCTCCCTGACCGGGTGGGTCGCCGCGTCCCACGACGGCGTCCGGACGTCGCCGATCCCCGCGGCGTAGACGTCGGTAGCGACCCTGGCGCACGCCTCGACCACGAAGTCGCTGGCGTCGAGCACCCTCGCCTGCCGCGGGGTGAGGCTCGCGTTGTGGAGCGCGGCGATGTGCTCCGCGTCGGAGAGGCGCATGCCGTGCTGGCACTCGTCGCGGTTGGTGTCCGAGACGATCCAGAGCTCATCTCCAACAACCTCGACGATCCCGCACGCGCGGTCGGCCGGAGCCTCGGCGCAGCGGTGCACGCACCACGCGCCGGTCACCGCAGGCCCCGCGGCGCGCTCGGCGCTCTCGTACGCCTGGTCGAACTGCTCGCTCGTCATCTTCGGCGGCGCGCTCGGCGCCCACGACGCCGTGATGGCCTGCGCGATCTTCCACCGCAGGTCGCGGTCCGAGACGCCGTCCAGCGAGACGCCCGGCTGAGGCGACGCTGGGGTGCGGGTGAGCACGACGCGCGCCCACGCTCGCCACTGGGCGAGCTCCGAGGCGCGGCGGAGATCGTCGCGCAGGCTAGCTCTCAACCCCGACAGCGGCGCGTCGACGTCGACGGGCGCCGGCGCGGGCTCGTACAGGAGGTTGAACTTCTTGTCGGTCATCGAGTGGACGAGGCCGAGCTTGTCCTCGACGAGCCACCCCGGCGCGGAGTGCCGGATGACGGAGCCGTCCTCGTCGGCGAAGATCACCAGACCGCACCCCTTGCGGTCCCGGTCAATCCGAACCTCGGTTGCCCGAGCGCTCAGCCACGACTTGACCTCGTCCTTGTTGTCACCCGTCCAGCGCACCGCGCTGACGGTTGGCCTCGGCTTCTTCTCGACGAACAGCTGCCCAGCTGGAGCCGCGGTCGGCTCGACCGAGTCGCGGACCTCGACCCCGGCCACCGCGCAGGCGGCCCGGTGCAGCCGAACCAGCCACCCCGGAGCGCCGCCGCTCGCGCCGCCGGGCGGGACGCCGCCGATGGCGCGGCGGAGGTCCGCGACGCTCGTCGCCTCGGCCTCCGCCGCGCCCCGCGCCGGCTCGTACAGCTGCTCGAACCGCTCGCGCGACAGCGCGGCGACCGTGGACCCCTCGACGAACCAGCCGCCGGGCATGCACCCCAGGCTGAGCTTGCCGTCCCTGCTGGTGAACCGCACCTCGCGGCCGTCGTCGCCGCTCCGCTGGAGCGCTCCTCGGAGGCCGCGCGCCTCCATCCAGGACTTGACCTCGCGCCAGTTGTCGTCCGTCCACTGGACCGCGGCGACGACCGCGCCGTCGCCGCGCCGGGTGAACCTGCCGCCCGCCGGCGAGCCCGCCCCAGGCCAGAGCGCCTCGGCGACCGCCTGGTCGGCGACCTCCGCCGCGGCGGCGAGGTCTGGGAACGCAGTCGCCGCTGACCGCCGCAGCGGGACCTCGCCGCGCGCCTCCAGCACGAGGAGGTCGACCCGCCTGCTGTTACCCGGCTGCTCCAGCCACCCGGCGGGGAACTTGACCCACCGCCCGGGGTCGCGCTCCGAGACCGCCTCCTGCCGAGCGGCGTCTCGGAGCGCCCGGGCGTCGCAGGCGCGCTCGATCGCGTTCGCGAACCAGCCGCGGACGAAGTCCTCGTCGACCGCGCCCGCCGGCAGCCGGCCGGCGACCCTCGCAAACTCCCTGGCCCAGGCCGCCGCGTCGTCCCCGCAGAGCGCCAGCGCGTCCTCGTCCCTGACCGTGTCCTCGTCGTCTCTCATCTGCCAGCAGTCCACCACGCCCTGCTGGCAGGTGTCAAGCCCCGCCGCGCGCCGGCGGAGCCGCCCACAGCAGGGACGTCACCGCGCAGTCCTTGGCCTCGCGCAGCTTGCGCAGGCTGGCCGCGCGCTCGGGGTTCCGCGGCAGCCGCGCGACCCGCCGCGCCAGCTGGCAGAACATCCGCGAGGTCTCCCGCAGCGACCCGGGCGGCAGGTGCCGGTACCGGAACAGCTGCAGCAACGGCTCCTCCGCGACCTCCTCCTCGGTCAGGTCGTCCGCCTCGGTCAAGACCTTCTCGGGGTCCGCCGCGCCCAGCACCGCCGTCTCGCTCGTCTTCGCATCGCTCATGTCCTTCGCAGCCTCCTGCGCGAGCTCTACCACGCCGACCAGGGGCACGCCGGGCGCCAGAACACGTCGACCGACCCGGAACCGACGGGCAGGCGGGCGACGGCGAACCGGACGTGGCCCCGACCCTCGCGGGCGAGGCACCCGCAGGCGGGGCAGGCGAAGGTCGCCCCGACGGCGCTGACCGACCGAGGACCGAGCGGTCGCCGACCTCCGGGCGGAGCTCTCCACACCATGACCACCAGGGTTAACGGAGTCGACCCCAGGGGAGCCCGCCGGGACCGGGCCGCCCCGACAGACCCGAGACCTCGACGACGCCACCGCCGCGACCGACCAACCAGGTGCGGTTCGATCCGGCCCGCTTACGCTTCGTACACGGATCGTAGGCGGTTCGTCAACGATCGGATCCGATAGTGTACACGGTACACCATACGCTCACCGACGGAGAACAGCGCTCTAGAAATCGACGAGATCGTGTAGCTTGACAGCAGGCAAGCCGACGAGCAGTCCGGCTCTCATAGAGTATACCCCCAACCATAGAAAATACCCCAGGAGATGAGATGACGAGAGAAGACGACTACAACGCGGCTCAGTTGACCAGCGGGAAGCTCACGATCGGCCACGTCACCGAGCTCGTGCGGTTCTGGCAGACCCACCACGCGACGACCCCGCCCCTCGAGCCGGACGGGATGGCGGGCCCCCGGACCGTCGCGACCATCGCGGAGGCCATGCACCCGACGCCGTTCATGCGGCCCCCGCTACCTGTGCTGGCGGACGGGCGCATGCCGGTCATCACGAGCTCGTTCCGGCCCCCGGACCGGCAGAACCACGACGGGTGCGACTGGTTCTACCCGTGGGCTCCGGGGGACCTGCCCGACTTCGTGGGCGACCACGGCGCCGCCGGGAAGACGTCGGCGGGTCTCCCGAAGTGGGTGGTCCCGTTCGGCGTGCTCGCGATCGCCGCCGCGCCGGGGCGGGTCCAGCTCGCCAGCGACAGCCCGACTGGGCACCGCGTCTGGGTCGACCATGGCAACGGGTGGAGGAGCGGGTACTTCCACCTGCTCGATCTCCGCGTGAGCACGGGAGACCGCGTGGACGCGGGCGCGCCCCTCGGCCTGGTCGGCGACAACCCGGCCGACAACGACGGCCGGCACCTGCACTTCGAGGTCTCCCCGGTCGACCGCTACGCTCCGGTGGACCCCGTCCCGTACCTGCTACGGTGACTGCACTACCACGGACGGTTCGTGCGGCGTGAACATGATCTGGACGGCGGTCACATCACCTTCCGAGTTGATCACGTGGCTGACGATGAACAATCCGAACTTGTCCATCCAGTCATTAGGCAGCACGTCGTTCAAGTACGTTCTGCAGTTGTAAAGCGGTTGTGTGTCGTTCGTCTGAGGTGACAGCAGGTGTTCTTGATCAGATCGATGTCGGTCTATCACTACGTTGCCGTTGTTGCTCCTGTACGCGTAGCCGAAGTAACCTCTGACCACTTCCCGCTTGTTATGTGTTCCGTCACTCATCAGGTACAAGTTACCTACTTGACGGACCGATCACAATCAGCGCATCGTCGTCGGCATGCCTAACGTCGTCAAAGACCTGCTGCTGAGCAAGAAGTTCATCGTCGCGCTGCTCGCCTGCGCTGGATCGGTCGCCGCCCACTTCGGGTGGTCGGTCAACACGGAGACGATCCTCACCGTCATCGCCCCGCTCCTGGTCTACATCGGGGCCCAGGGGTGGGCGGACAACGGGAAGGAGAAGGCGAGGATCGAGCAGACCACCGCCATGATGGTCCACGCCAAGATGGTGGCGCGCGTCGCTCCCGCTCCTGAGAGGAATTCTGAGTCCGGGTTCGCGCGGGTCGGCGCGATGGCCACCGTGGCGGTCATCGGCCTGCTCGTCGCGGCGGCGTCCTGCGCGCGCGTCGGTCAGGTCACGCTGCGCGCCGGCCAGTGCATCCTGGACAGCGGTGTGCTGGGCGACGTCGCGACGGCGCTCTCTCAGCCGGACTACGTCAAGCGGGTCGAGGACATCGCCCTGCGCGCCGCGCCGGACCTGCTCGACTGCGCCCTGCAGGCTGTGGCTTCGTCCGAGCCGTCGCCCGCTGCGGAGACGCGCATGCGGCAGACCATGGTCCCGGTCGACACACTATCGCAGCGCGCTCGCGAGGTCATCGCAGCGCGCAAGTCTCGCAGGTAGCCTAGTTCAGGCCGCCCTGCGCGGGGCGACGAACGTTGAGCGGATCTCCGGGATCGCGGCCGGTCCGTGAGCGCAGTCCTTCTGATGGTCAGCTACGAACTGCCTGACGGCTTGCTCGCGGTCACACGTCGCGCACGACGCGACCGAGAACTCGCACGGCGAGTTCTCACACCGAGTGACTCGGACACTCATCTCCTGACAGTTGGGGCATACGTTTCGCGTCGTCTCATGCTTCGACATCTTCGCCTCTCAAGCTCGACTTAGCATGCTCGCGTACAGTAAGGCAAGGTCACACCTTCTTGTACGGCGTACTCAGATACTCTCTGGTTCCGTCATCGTTCTTTTCGCGCTTATAGTCGTCGAACAATATCGGTGACGCCGTTTTCAAAATCTCGTACGCATGCATCGCGACTTTCGCGATCGGTAAATCTGCGTGCATGCTGCCGCGCATCTCTAAGAAATGTCTCCACGCGCGGGCGTTGCCGGTGAGCACGACAGCGGTCTCGGTCTCGTTCGGGAGACAGTTCCGCGCCGCCTGGTTGACGGCTTTGCGACGCTCGGTCGCCGGCATCTTCTTGAGCTGGTCGGTCATCTTCTGCGACAGGAGCCGTGCTCGGGCGTCGTACTCCTCCTTCGCGACGTCGATCCAGCGCTCGAACGACGCGTGCAGCGCGGCGTCGTCCTGGTACTCGGGGCGTTCAACGAATCGGAGCGTCTTACCGTCGACGTAACGCTGGCTGAGCTGCGAGTACGCCCACCCGGCGCGGTGGCGGACCATCTCGTGCGAGAACGCGCGGTCGACCCCCCACACGACCATCGAGTAGTATGCGTGCTCCAAGACGCTCCCGTGACCGCTCGACTTGATGTTGTCGAAGTACCTCTTCGCGCTATCCGGGTCGTTGCGCGTGCGCTTCTCGCCGAAGCTGAGGTAGCAGGTCTGACCGGCGAACTTGCACAGCGCCGCGCCGTCGTCAAGCTTGAGGTTGAGATCGGCCAAGTTCTCGTACCAGTCATTCTCATAGTCGGCGGCGTCGAACACGTCGTCGAAACTATTGACGAATTGTGTAACTTCCATCGGGAAGAACTGAGGCATCGCGACGAGCGCTACGCCTGGGTCTTTCAGATACGGTGTTCCGTTGTCGGTACTGTGGACGGGCGGGACGTGGGCCATGTTCTTCACCTCGTTTTGATCTTTCTGCACGCTGGACTCGTAGGCACGATTCAGGTACTAATGTAAACGAATTCTTTCAGCAACAAGAGGGCCGAATGAAGAAGAAGACGAAATCGAAGAAGATGAGCAAGAAGGTAGCAACCGTCGACCGGGACAACAACGAGGTTTCCAGCGGCGACGACGATGCGTTGGTTGACGGCGACACCGACGGTCAGACCAAGAAGCGGCGGGCCGCGATCGACTACGAGGAGTTCACCCGGACGTGGACATCGTCCGACTCGGTGACCGAGGTTGCCGAGGCGCTCGACATCAAGGCGGTGTCGGCGACCGCGATCGCCAGCCGCCTCCGCAAGCAAGGCGTCGAGCTGAAGCGGTTCGCGCGGCGGAGCGCGCAGCCGGTCGACGTGAAGGCCCTCAACAAGATCGCGAAGGGTGGCTGACGCGCCGCGTCCGCCCGATCTCTTACAGCGCGCGCTGGTCGACGCGGACGACCGTCAGCGCGCGCTGGACGACGTCTGCCACCGCGCCCTCGGTAGCTTCGTCGGTCGGACCATGACCCCGACCCTGGTAGCGGAAGCCGAGGGCGTGCTGCGCAGCGAGCTCGACGAGGCCGTCCGCGCCGGGAAGTACGTCCTCCCGGACGGCCTCGTGTTGGACCGAGTCGAGCTCGGCGCGGACATGAGGATCAAGGTCTTCTTCGCCGCCGGCGGCGGCGTCAAGACGAACTGACGTGGTGGACCGGAGGCAGCTCGCCCGAGTCCATAACGTGGAGCCCGCAGAACAGCGGCAGCGTCTCGCGCAGGGTCGCCATGACGCCTGCCGCCCCGGCTCCTGACACCCGCGTGAACACGACTGCCAGGTGGTGGTGGTGGTCGCATTCCTGCGGCAGCGGTATCAGCATCGGGGGTGACAGGAGGCCGTCGACTGCCACGTGGTCCACCATGGCGGAGATGTCGGTGCCGAGCTGCCGGATGTCAGCGTCGCTCGGCACGTGGTCCCACATCCTGGCAACCACAACCACGTCGTTCGCCCAACCGGGCTGGGACCGGCCAGACCGCAGCGCGTTCACCGCCGCGGCTGACATGTGGGGGATGACCTTCGCGGACAGGTCGACCACGTGGACGTCCAGGGCGGGAGCCACCCCGGTCACGCATTCTTGGAATGTTGTCATGCTGGCAGTCTAGCATGACAAGGAACCCAGCTCAGGAAGAAGACGACCCGCCTCACTTCCGGCCGCGCCGCCGCCACGTGCGCTCGGTGACCAGCGCCTGGACGCAGCTCTTGGTGACCCCGAGCCACCGCGCGACGAACCCGTACCCGAACCCCGCCGCGTGAAGCCGACGCGCCTCGCTCACCAGGAGCGGCGTCAGCACGGAGTTCGGGTTGTTCGCCCCGCGGTGGTCGCGCTTCACGACGGCTCGTCTTCGCGAGGCCCGAGCGCGATGATGCGCACGGGGTCGTCGCCGCGATCAACCCGCTCGGAGTTCGCGCGCACCATCGCTTCATGCAGGAACACCCCGAGCAGACCCATCCGGTTCTCTTCGTTGCCGGCGACGAACGCGCGGCGTACCTCGATGGGCGCGCTCAGCTCGGGGCAGCAGCAGCTGAAGTCCGGGCAGCACCCGCTGTCGCTATGGATCGACTCCCCGGCGGCCCACCTGGTGAGCTGGTCATCGTACGAGATGCCCGCGGCGGTCGAGGCGCTCACTTCGGACCCACCCCGTCTGGACTCTCTAAGGGCCCGTCGGGCCGACCCGCGCCGAGCACGAGCGCCGCGCAGCGCCACGTGGACCCCTCCTCGGTCACGCACCTGTACACAACACCGCCTCCGACGCACGTCATCTGGTCGCGCCGAGGCCCGTCGTACGAGCAGCTGACCGCTGACCTGTCCATGCCGATCCACAGCCGCGCGTCCCGCGCCTTGCAACTGACCATGGCAGCGACGGCGACGCTCACCACCATGATAATCCCAGGACCCAACGTGTACATCAATAACTTAGCCAAACTGGTGTTCGTCATCAGCGCGCAGTGTACCTGCGCCACCCGACGGTCGTCAACTATTCGTGGTGACGATGTCACCCAATCGCAGTCCGCGCAGGTAGGACGCGCTCACCGCGCAGGCGATCGATTGTCGGTGACGACCATGCACTGCTCGAGTAGCTTCACCAAGCCGGCAATCAAGACGGCTAACGAACGGAGCACCAAGTGAACAAGAACAAGCGTAACTCGAAGACCAAGTTGAACAGCGAGACGGTGAAGGTCCTGAGCTCGACCGACATGGGTGACGTGGTCGGTGGCGGCATGTGCAGCACGGCGGCACCGACCGGGATGTGCTGCACGCAGAGCAAGACCTGCACGCACACGAACTAGGTCGCCGCGCGGCCCGGGTCTCCCGATACTCGGCGAGCCGCGTCTCGGACGTGCGCGAGCAGGTAGAGCAGCGCCCACCAGTCTCCGTAGACCGGGTCGCCGCTCCGCAGCTCGGCGGCGACGCGTTCCATCCGAATCCGATCGCGGCGGATGCTCAGCGACGTCACCGTGCCCATGACTTCGGAACGTATCCGCGGCGACCGAGCGCCGTCAAACCGGATCCGCGGCAACGACCGGCACCCGCCGCTACTCGTCGTCGCGCTCGCGACGCGACGCCCGCTCAATGCGGGCCAGGCTGGCGCCGTCCATCACCGTCGGGTCCGGATCGTGCCGCCGCCGGTCCTTGTAGGCGCGGACTACGCCGTCTCGGCACCGCCGGCCGCGGATCCGGCACTCGGGGTCCGCGCAAGCGTAGATTCCGGCTTGCATGGGTACCGGGCTCCAGTGGTGGATGTCGTGCGGCGGATTCTTCCTCACGCCGCCAGCGTCGCACCGCGGCCAGGCGAGCGTCAAGCGTTTGGTGGTGACGTTGTCACCTGACACGTGCTACGGTGACCGGCATGAAGCTGGAATCCGAAATCGAGCGCGGGATCTACTCCGCGGCGTTCGCGCTGCGCCTGCACATGCTCACTCACGCGGGGTACCCGGAGGAGTGGCGCGTCGAGGACTTCCACGCGCGCCGGGACGCTCGGGTCAAGGAGTGGGAGGCGTGGTGCAGAGGAGAGGCCATGGGCTTCGCCGTGGGCGCGGTCGAGGCACACCGCAAGGTCAACAACTGATGTCCTCGATGTTCTACCTGACGCTCCACACCGAACACCCGGGAGACGCCCCACTTCGCGGGCGCGTGCGAGGACCACAACCGCTCGAATTCTTCAAGCCGACGCTGTTCTATCCACAGATGTCAGGATGGGGAATGAGTACGCCCGACGTCGTCGTGACGCACGCGGCGGTCAGCGCTAGATTGATCGGCACTGGAGTTATCGAGATGCTGCTGGTGGTCGACCTCGACCCGCGCATCATCGTCCGCCCTTACGACGCCCCGCTCGTCGACCTCAGCTACCTCGACCTCCCTCGCATGGTCCAGAGTCAGCTGAAAGTCGTCTACAGCCGACGCAGCCCTATCGAGATCCCGTACCAGTACATACCTTTCGTCAAGGTCGAGCCGTCAGTCCCAGAGCCGAAGTCCCGGTTCGAGGCGATCGCCATGGAGATGGAGGCGCGCGAGCGTGAGGAGAAAGAACAGCTCGCCGGCGTCGTCCTGGTCGAGCCGCGAGATGAGCGCCGCTAGCGGCGCCTCCTCGTCCTGGCGATCCTGCGGTTGAGCTCCGCGACCGCCTCGGCGTCCAGATCGTCCATACGCTGCCCGCGCCGAGGCCCGGTCTTGAACTTCTTCAGGCGGACCCCGGCGGCCCTGAATCGGCTCGCGTACGCCCGCACCGTGGCAGTCTTGAGGCCGAGCGCCGCTGCGACGCCGCCCAGCGACTCGGACGACTCCCACAGGTCGACGAAGCGGGCGCGCTTATCCGGCTGCCGGCGCGGCCCGCGAGCGCGTTTGGGTTCGGGTCCAGCACTCGGGCTCGCCGCGTGGTGATCGTAGATCTGACCCGCGAGCCACCCTGCCATGTACCGCGTCCGCCCTCGGAGCCGAGCCGGATCGGGTGACAGCCCCGCGGCGCAAACCCTCGCTCCTTCCATCGCCTCGAAGTTATCGTACCCGAAGTCGAGGTAGAACCCGCTCCCGTCCGGACGCGGCACGCAGTACGACGCCGCCAGCGCCTCGACCTGGGACGCCTCGTCCGCCGCGAGCCAGCGATCGTACTCGATCTCACCGATGCCGATCACCATCCGCGGAGCGTACGCCGCTCTGGTGACGGTGTCAACGCTAATAGGGGCCGCTGGTGAGCGACTCGCACTCCACCCACGCGTCGAGCGCGCCGTGGCGCCTCGGGTACGCGTCGGTGTCCGCGACGTGATCGACGCCGCGGACCAGGAACCGGAACGCCTCGCAGCAGCCGTTGACCATCCAGAGGATCCGGACCACCTCGCCCGCGCACGGCACGCGGCTCATCGTCGCGCGCACCGCGCGCAGGTCTCCGCCGAGGTCCGTCCTCAGCTCGACGAGGACGCGCTCGGCCTCGGGTTGCTCGACCGGCTTGCGCTCTCCCTGCGCCCACGCTCCGATGCGCGCGTACTTCGTCGCCGAGGTGTGGCCGTCCCACGGGCGCTCGTACCGGGGCAGGAACGAGAACCAGCCGAGCTCGCTGTCGTGGACGTGCCATGAGCACTGGCCCGTCGGGAACTCGACGAAGACGACGTTCATCCACTCGGGGTCCCACCCGGGGTCGCCCTCCTCGTGGCGGCCGAGCCCGCACGGCCACCCGAGCTGCTGGGCCATCGCCGCGATCGCCGCCACGCAGCAGTCCCGCTCCCTGTAGGCTGCGTCCTTCTGCGCCACCGCGGCGGCGAGCTCGTCGCTCACGGCGCAACCTCCCCGTCCTCGATCAGCTGCGCAGCCTCGAGCAGGACCTCGAACTCCGCCATCCCGGTCGACGTCCTCGCCGCCTTCGTCGCCCGGACCACCAGGCTCCAGGCGGCGCCGCGCTGGCTCGGGTCGAGCTCGCAGCGAGCCCGATCGAACAGCGACAGCCCGCCGTACCTCTGGTGCTGCACGTCGTCGGCGACGCTGCGCAGGAACTCGGTCGCAGCTTCCTTCGTCTTCGTCATTTCAGGACTCCTATCTTCTTCAGGCACGCGAAGCAGTTGACGCCGTCGCGCTTGTCGGTCTTCTTGCTCACCAGGCGCCGCCCGCATGCGGCTACCGCGACGTGCGCGCCGGCCGCCTTCACCGCGTAGTGGGTCTTGCCGCGGTGAGCGCCGTCCCACGCCACCTACTCGTACTCCGCCGCGGCGTCCGTGCCCGGCATGGCGAGCGCGCAGCGCCTCCGGGCCTCCGCGACCGCCCAGAGCAGCCGGTCGAGCTCGGCGGCGCCGTCGACGTGGACCGGGCCGAGCTCGAACTGCGTGCAGCCGTCCCACTTCACGAACCCGCTCGCGGCGAGCTCCGCCTCGCCCAGCCGGGTCGTCTCGCCGCGGCTCCGGTCGCGGCTGCGGTAGGTCCCGGGCCGGACGACCTCGAACAGCTCGAAGTCCACCCACAGGACCTGGTCGCCGTCCGGGCCGCCCCTGGCTCGCCAGTACATGCACAGCGTGAAGTGGCCGGCGGTCCCCGACTGGCTCTCGGCGGGGTCCCCGCCCAGGCGGACGCGGAGGCTGCGGCTGCTGATCTGGACGGTCGCGCGCAGCGGCCCGCTGCGCCAGCCGCCGTCGTGCCCGGCGTGCTCCGGGGTCTGGTGGTCGGGGCGCGCCGGCGGCCTCCACCTGCGGGCCGCGAGGACCTCGCCGGCCATCTCGCCGAGGTCCCGCGTGGTCACGTCGGCGACGGTGAACACGTTGCCGTCGGCCGCCGCGGCCCCGGCGGCGACCAGCTCCGCCAGCCGCTCGTCCGTGATCCTGTCTCGCTCGCTCTTGCTCATAGTCACCGCTTCACTCCGAGCGCCCCGCGCAGCGTCTCGATCGCTTTGCCCATCATCTCGTGGTGCTCGATGGCCTCGCCGAGCAGCTTGAACGCTTCGGCTTCGGTCATCGACGTCCGCTGGTCGTGCAGCCCGACGGACGTCGACCAACCTCCGTACTGGGCGCGCACCGGCAGCGGCCCGTTGACCTGGTTCGGGTAGATGTTGTTCGTCATGACCCGGAGCGTACCCCTTGCTGGTGACGTCGTCAACAGTTAACCGGACCGGCGCCGGCCCCTCCGGCCGCGGGTCGCGCGCGCGGGGCGCCTCACCGGCCGGTCCCACCCGGAGCCGCCGGGACCGGCGCGACGGCGACCTTGTCCGGGTCGACCCGCCGGACCGCGCACCCGACCCAGACCATCGGGGTCCCGCAGTCCAGGCAGTCGGGCTGCGCGGCGCGCGCCTCGTCGCCCGTCTCCCCGGGCTCCCGCCCCGACTCCGCGCGCAGCCGGCACGCCGCGCACTCGTAGGCGTCGACCAGCGCGGCCGGGCCGACCGGGGCGGGGCGGGTCCGCCCCGCGCGCAGCGCCGCCGACGGTCCCGGGAGGAGGTGTCCGTGGTCGGCCGGCTCGCCCTCGACCAGCAGGCGGACGTTCGCCGCGACGCCGTCCGCGGACATGTCGTAGTCGTCCATCGCGAGGCTGAGGAGGAACTCGAGGTCGTCCAGGGCGACGCTGCTGGCCGGGTGGTCGACCTCGCGGCGGGCCCGGCGGATCTCAGCGAGCCGCCGGCGGGTCGGGTCTGCGTCTGTGGTCATGACCCGGAGCGTACCGCTCGCTGGTGACATCGTCAACAAGAACCTGGGGGTATACTCTACGGCCCTCGCACCGCCGCGACCGGGCCGCGCCCCGAGCTGGCTGGGGTGGTTTGGAGGGGTCGCCGCGCGGGAGCGAGCGACAAAAAAAATCGACGAGGTCCCCCACGACCTCCCGGAGGCGGGCTCGAGGGCGGGCCGCGAGCCGACCGAGCTCGCAGAAGATACCCCTCCGGCGACCAGCCGAGAGCTCTACAGAAAATACCCTTCGCGCGCGGACGGCCGCGCTCGTCGGGACCGCCTATCTCGCCCCACGGCACCCCCGGAACGTATCCGAGCCCGGTCCACGCCCGCCCGGGGGCCCGCGGCGAGCGCGGCCGGGCCGGCAGCCCCCGGAGCGCCGCGCGCGGGCGGGGCGCGGTGCGGCCGGGCCCCCTGGCGAGGGTGAGGCCGCTTGCCCCCGGAGCCGGGCCGGGTGCGCGAGGGGGCGGTGGGAGGGACACGCGGAGGCGGGCCCCCGGCCCGGGAGCGGAGGGCGGGCGGTGGGTGC